>ULVD01096915.1_pt1 | contig 17901 bp, 17 predicted proteins | sample 1959101 | NCBI WGS metagenome assembly ULVD01 (sample SAMEA4835777, study PRJEB28245) | human gut metagenome | biome: gut microbiome; material: fecal sample | place: Denmark | collected 2008
CATTTTATAAACAAAAAATATATACTTTATTGGAATAAGCAATTTTTCGGTGACTTTTCCAAAAAAAATAAAATCCCTATAATCCTAGGGATGTTTGGAGCTACTGGGCGGACTCGAACCGCCGACCCGCGCATTACGAATGCGCTGCTCTACCAACTGAGCCACAGTAGCACAAAGGTGCTTCTGCACCTTGTATAGATTATCCACAATTTTTTTGAAACGTCAAGTAATTTCTCGATTTGAGTGTAACATATTTACGCTTTGATTTCAAGTTCAAATGAAAGACGATTTTTCTGTTTGTCGATTGCTTTGATAACAACTTCAACTTTTTCGCCCATTTTTACTATTTCATAAATATTTACGCCCATAAGATTGGTTGCATCTTTGATGTGGAGCAAGCCTTCTGCACCGTTTTCAAGTCGCAAAATAGCACCAAATGGCATAAATTTGATTACTTCGCCAATGTGTTTTTCGCCAACGGAAAGACCATCAAGCAACAATGCTTTTGGACTTTGTTGCAAAGCCTTGTAACTAAGACCAACCTTTTGGTTTTCACGGTCAACATTTTTAACTTTGAAAACGTATGTTTGACCAAGTTTAAGCACTTGGTCAGGACTGTTTATATGGTTGTAAGATATGTCAGAAATATGACACAAGCAAGTAATTCCGTTTACGTTTACAAACGCACCATAAGGCATGATTTTTTCGACCTTACCTTCAACAAGTTTGTTTACAAAAATTGAATTCCAAAATGCTTTTTCGGCACTGAGTTGTTGTCTTTCAGCAAGCATTTTGCATGAAGCAACGATATTTTTTTTGTCGTTGTCAATTTCGGTCACGATGCCTTCAAGACGTTTGTTCAAAAAGATATTTTTGCTTTTGTATGGACGACTTGATATTTCGTCATTTGGTACAAATACTATGTATTCACCCAATTTTGATTGCAATCCATCTGAAACAATTTTTGTTACTACAAAACTGAAAGTGCTGCCAAGTTTGAGTTCCTTTGCTTGCATTGTGCCAATTATAAGTGCATCAGCACGACGCTTTGATGCCTGCAAAAGTCCTTCTTCGTTTTTCATGTTTGTTATCACAACTTTGAATCTGTCACCAACTTGTATGTCGGCAAAATTGTCAAAGTCGTCAGCAGGAATAAACCCGTCGGATTTTCCGCCAATATTGAAGATTACTCCATCTTCCCTTTTTAATACTACTACACCATCAAGCACTTGATTGAGTCTGTAAGTTGTCCAAGTTTGATCAATAGCGTCCATTGAAAACTTTACGTCTGGTGTTGCAGCTTGTGAATTTGTATCACCTTTTTCGTTATTGTTGTTATGTTGCATAAAAGCTCCTTTGCGTATAAGTATATCAAACATGGTTTGATTTTGACAAACAATACGGATATTTTTTGAAAAAAACTTTGAAGCAAAAATCCCGTAAAGCTGACTTTACGGGATAAATTGTTATTTTTCTATTTTTGCTTTGTTTCAATTATTGTTTTTTTGACTTTCTTGGTCTTTTGTTTTTTGCTTCGGCTTGTGATTTCAACTCTGCCAGTGCATCCAACACAAGTTTGTTTGCTTGTTCTTCTTCATCTGGTGAAAGTTTTTTGCCAAAGTATTCATCAAAATAGATTGGTTTGCCGATACGCAAGGTGTTGAACCTGAATAATTTTGGTTTTTTGTCAATCCACATTGGCACAATAGGCTTCTTTGCTTTGATAGCGAACATTATCGCCCCCGACTTGAAATCTTGCAAATCGTGTTGTTGTTTTCGTGTGCCTTCGGGGAACACCAACAATCTTTGGTCGCTTTTTAAAACAGAAAGACATTGTTTTATGCTGTCCAATCCCGGATTTTGCCTGTCGATTGGAATACCGCCAAGAGATTTGTAAATCCTTGCTTTGCTTTTCTTTTCAAAAAGTTCTTTTTTGCCCAAAAAACGTTGCTGTTTGTAAATATTAAGCCCAATAGTTGGGATATCCAAAACGGATTGGTGATTGCAAATAAGCACAGCACCACCTTTGGGAAGATTTTTTTTGCCCACTACTTTTGTTGGCATAACCAACTTGCTTGGAACCCATAACAACGTTTGAAAAAATTTATACCAAAACATTTTTCACCACAATTTTAAAGATTTTTTAAACCCAAAAGTTCTTCGGTTGAAAGTGGTTTGCTTTCCCCACGGGAAAGTCCACCAAGTTTGACATTTCCAATTTGTACACGTTTCAAAAATACCAAATTTTTGCCAATGCCTTCGAACATCTTTTTAATTTGGTGATTTTGCCCTTCTTTGAGCGTTATACGAAGTTTTGTAAGGTTTTTTGTGCATTCTATTCTTTCAACTTTGCAACTTGGCAATTTTTCGCCGTTTATCACAACACCAGCACGCATTACTGCAAGTTCACTTTCCTTGAACGCACCTTCGGCTTTTGCAACGTAAACTTTTTTGATTTCACTGCGTGGATGAGCAAGTTTGTTTGCCAAATCGCCGTCGTTTGTGAATATCAACAGACCCTCGGTGTCATAGTCCAACCTGCCTACGGTGAACAAACGTTCTTTTGTATCCAAAAGTTCATAAACCGTATGTCTGCCATGTTCGTCATTGGTTGTGCAAAGATAGCCTTTTGGTTTGTTCATTTTTATATATATTTTTTGCACAGGCAAACAAAGGACTTTTCCGTCATATTCGACCTTGTCCTTGCTTTCGTCAATAACTGTTCCCAGTCCATTTTCAATTTTGCCATTCACCTTTACCTTACCATCCAAGATAAGAGTGTCGCAACTGCGTCGGGATGCAACTCCGCACGACGCCAAAAATTTGTTTAATCGTATCATAATAATATTATTATATACAAAACACACAAAATTTCAAAACAAATTGCCGATTTCATCCTATCAAAACTTTTGCAAAGCAAATTAAAGCGTTTGGTCGGAAAATCCACCACGCCACTTATGTAGACAGAAAAAATCAAAGGGGCAAGGAACTAAATCTGAATTCAAATATGTTTCATCTTTGGGACTTCGAAGCAATCACTTCGCACGGGAGTCCGACCAAAACTTTTTGCTTTCAAAAAGTTTTGCGTTTGGTCGGAGTCCCAAAGCGCACTTATGTAGACAGAAAAAGACGGCAAGGGGTGTAAGGAACTTGAATAGTGATGTTGTAAACGTCTCTGCAGGCACGCATGTGCCGAAGCCAAGTGAACAACACACTTTCAAGTAAACTTACAACCTTTGCCGTCTTTTTCTGAAAACACCCTAACTAAGCGTACCAATGAGAAATTATATCCTTCACCGTATCTTTGTATCCCAATTTTTGTATATCTTGGTCGATAACAAGGTCTATTTCTTTGACAAGTTTGCCATTTTTGAGTATTTTTGCCTTTCCGACTTTGCTTCCGGCTTTGAGTGGCGCTTTGACGTTTTTGTCAAGTTCGGTGATAACTTCGCAGGATTGATTTTCGCCCTTTTTGCTGAGTGCAAAGTAATCTTCGGCAAAGAAAACTTGTGCGTCAGTTTTTCCCATTTGAACTTGCAAAGTGCAAACTTGTTTTGATTTGTCTGCAACGTGTTTGTTTTCAAAATTTGCAAATGCGTAATTGAACAATTTTGTCACATTTTCAAATCTTGCTTTTGCGTCTTTTGCTCCAAGTGAAACTGCAACAAATCTAAGATTGCCTTTTTCGGCGCAACATGACAAGCAATAACCTGCTTCGTCTGTAAAACCAGTTTTTCCGCCCGTGCAACCTTTGTAATATCTTACAAGTTTGTTTGTGTTGACAAGTTCGGTTTTTCTGCCAGATGGATGTACAAGTTCGTCCATCCAAATCATGCAGTAATCATGATAAATTTGATGTTTTGACACTTCCATCAAAAGTGTTGCTACGTCTTTTGCACAAGAATATTCTTCGGGCATTGGAAGACCAGTTGAGTTTGCATAAATCGTGTTGTCAAGCCCAAGTTCTTTTGCCCTTTTGTTCATGCGTTTTACAAATTCTTCTTCGCTTCCACACAAATATTCACTGAGTGCAACCGAAGCATCATTTGCAGATGCAACTATAACGCTTTTGAGCATATCTTTTACGCTGTAAGTGCTGTAAGCATCGATAAACACTTGACTTCCGCCCATTCCCGCTGCGTTCTCGCTTGCGGTCAGCATATCGTCAAGCGAAACCTTGCCTGCTTCCACGTCTTCGATTGTTAAAAGTGTCGTCATAAGTTTTACAATACTTGCAACTTGCAATTTTTCCTGACTGTTCTTTTCATAGACAACTTCGCCCGTGTTGGCATCGATTATGATTGCAGATTTGTCTTGACTTAACGCTTGTTGCTCAGCCGGAAAAGTAAAGCCACAGCACAAAAACATACAAGCAAAAGCCAATGATATAACGCTTAAAAACTTTTTCATAAAAAAATACTCTCCTTTTTGAAAGTAGTTTTTGCAAAAATATTTTTATTATGAATTTTTTTTGATTTTGAATGCAAAATTTTGAAGTCAAATCATTTTTACAAATTCAGATACAATTTCTTTTATTTTGTAAGCATTTTGATTTGAAACTTGCAAAACTTCCTTATGAGTTATCTCATGTTCCGTATCGGCGGCCTTGTTTACAACCGAAGCAAAAGCCAAAACGTTTATACCCTTTGCCTTGGCACATATTGTGTCAAAAGCAGTTGACATAGAAACAGTATCAACGCCAATCTTTTGCAAAAATTTGACTTCGGCAACCGTTTCGTAACTTGGACCCGAAAATTGAGCGTGCACACCTGTTTTCAACAAAATATTTTTTTGTTTTGCAATTTGCTGTGCCAATTTGCGATAGTTTTTGTCATAAGCATCGTTCATATCCACAAATTCGATTTTGTCACTTGCTACAAGCGGATTTGTTCCGGCAAGGTTGATATGGTCGCAAATAAGCATCAGATCACCCGGCACAAAATCAGGATTTACACCACCTGTTGCAGTTGCCATAACCAAAGTCTTTACGCCAAAAGCCGAAAGAATTTCGAAAGGCAAACGCACCAATTTTATATCACCGCTTTCATAAAAATGATATCTTGTTATTTTCAAAACGTTTTTGTCACCAATGCGACCAAAAACAAACTGTCCAACAAAACCTTCGACCTTGCTTTTGGGCATTCCGACCTTGTCGTAAGATATAACGATTTTGTCTTGAATTTCTATTCCGCCGTCAAGTCCAGAACCCATGATAAACGCAACGTCAATTTTTTCGCTTACACCATATTTTTTAATCAATTTTTTTTTGAGTTTTTGAACGTCCATAATTTTCCCCTTTGAAAAAATTATATCTTTTCCCAACAAAAAAATCAAACAAAACGATGTTTGATTTCAGACTGAAGATAAATAATTTTTCAAAAAGGTTGTTTGTCTATTTTTATGCAAATTGAAAGTGGATTTTGAATTTTTGCATAATTTTTGTGAAAAAAATCCCAATTTGATTGGTTTATACCGGCTTGAATCTTCCACAAAGTTCAAGGGATAAAAAATTTTGCAAAATAGACAGAAAAAAAGAGCAAGTAAACTTGCCCCTTTTATTTTTCTTGAAATGATTGTAATATTTATGCTTCTTTGCTGTCGAGTTTCTTTTGGATTTGTTTGTCTTTTTTGATATAAGCAAACGACCAAAGTGCTGGCGCAACAAAGTTTGAAGAATAGAAACTTGAAAGTATGCCAAGCAAAACTGGGAATGCAAATGATGCAACTTCGCCAACTGCGATACTTCCAAACAAAACAAGAAGTATTGCAACTGCACCAGTAATCATAATTGACCTTGGAAGATTTTGTTTTACAGCCAAATTTGCCAAGTCACGATTTTTGAAGTTTTGTTCTGTTTTAAGGTTTTTGCGAATTTGATCAAAGTACAATACTGTGTTTACGAACGAATATCCCATAACTGCGATAAGTCCCGCAACCAAAGACGTATTTACTTGGAAACGGCAAATCAAAATCAGTGAAAGCATAACCAACAAATCGTGATAAACGCACAAAAGTGCACTCATACCGCTTGTTATGCCAAACCTTACAAAGAAGTAAATCAAAATTACTATTGAAGCGATAACAATGCTTGCAAACACGTTTATTATAATGTTTTGACCCATTTTTGCATCAATATGTTGATTGCCTTGGATATAATTTTTTTGAATTTCGTCATTTTTGTCATAACCAAAGGCTTGGAAAAGTTGCTCTGTAACTGCGTTGTTGATAGCAGTCATTTGTTCGTCAGTTTTGCCTTTTGGGTTTTGATATCTTACAGTGATGCCAAGTCCGCTTGAACTTTCGGTTGTTTGCCAAACACTTGCAACAAGTCCATTGTCTTTCAGCACCTTGTCGATTTTTTGTTTGGTTTGTTCATAAACTGTTTGGTCATTCAAATTTTCGCCAACATAAACATTTACGATTGTTCCGCCGGTGAAGTCAATGCCTTGGTTGAAACCAACTGCAAAGAAAAGTACTATGCCAACAAGTATAAGAGCCAAAGGTGCGATTACAAAGTATTTGAAATTTTTTACAAAATCAAATTTTGTTTGATTGATTTTTTTGAACAAGTTTTTAGATTTCATCAACGTGAGCCTCCCTTTTCAGTCTTAGTTTGTATGCTTTTGTACTGTTGAGTGGAAGGTATATTTTGACAAATCTGCGAATTACCCACAAACTTACAAATGCCGATACAAAAGTTCCAAGCAAGAATACAAGTGCAAAACTTTTGATTGTGCCACTGCCAACTATCCAAAGTACCAAAGCGGATATTGCACTTACTGCATGAAGGTCAGCAACTGGAGCGATTGATTTGTTGAAACCGTTTTTGACTGACATAGGTATCTTTTTGCCTTCTGAGTATTCTTCTTTGATTTTTTGGAATGTTGTAACAAAAGAGATAACCAACAATGAAACTGAAAGCAAAAGTCCAGCAAAGCCAGCAAGTGAAAGTTGAACTGATGGAACAGATTGCAACAAGAACAAGTATAGAACTGCAAATACAATCATAGCAAAGTCAGCCAAAAGTCCCAAGTCACCATAGAAAACGTACAACAAAGCCATAATAACAACGATTGCAACGCAAATTGAGATACTTCCAAACAATATTGCGTTTTTGCCAAGTGATGCACTGATTGTCGTTGATTGAAGCATTTTCAAATTTGTATTGAAACTGCCTGACAAGATTTTGAGTGCAAATTCGTTGGCACTTTCATAACTTGTCATGTTTGAACCAGAAATAAAGGTTGAGCCGTTTGTGATTGCACCATTTGCTTTGAGTTGTGTGATTGGATTTGTGTCCTCACCAACAAAAATATAGATTGTATCGCCTGATTCGGAGATTTCGCCGGTAAGGTCGGCAAACAATCTTTTACCTTCTTTGGTAAATGTCAAAACAACACCATAATCTGCATTGCCGTCACCGTCTGCATCTTGGTAACCAACGGTTGCATTTTGAATGTGTTTTCCAGTCATAACTGCTTCGGCATTAGCGTTGTTTTCTTTTGTTATTTTCAGGTTTGCAGGTGTTCCGATAAGTTTTAAAATTTCGGTTGCGTCGGTTTGGTTTGGAACTTCAACCCTGAGTTGATTGTTGCCTTGTTTTTGCACATTTGCATTTGTAAAGTTTTTGGAAGAAAGCAAACTTTCAACCCTTTTTACAGTTGCGTCAAGTGCAGTATCAAGGTCGGTTTCGGTACTTTCTGCTGGAAGTGATGCTTCGAAAACTGCACTGACACCCCCTTGCAAATCAAGACCAAGTGGAATAGAATTGATAAAGCCATTGTAAGTTGTTGTTGTAAAAGGTATATCAAACTTGACAACCGACAAAAGTACACCGATTGCAACAAGTATGGCCAACAAGATAAATCTTGTTTTGCTTGATTTTTTTGTCATTAAACTGCCCCTTATATATTTTTACTAAACAAGTATACACACAAAAAGCAATTATAGTCAAATAAAAATAAAAAGTTTTGTTTGAAATCGACAAAAATACGCAAAACAAAACTGTTTTGCGTAATGAAAGAAACAACAAATATCAAGATCTCTTTTGCTTCAAATTTACTGCAATTATCCCGCAAATAGCACCTATGACACTTCCGAAAAGCAAATCATTGAGCAAGGTTGTTGAAAATGAAAAATGTCCATCCAAGATTGAAAAAGTCAAAAATGAAACAGCGGTATATGCAAAGCCAATCAAAAGACCGGTTACGAGTCCCATTTCTTTTGATTTTTTGAGTGCAATGAGTGTTGCTACAAGCACGCTTATTCCCTTTATAACTTGATTTATTGGTGAAATTGCGTTGTCTGGAATTGCAACAAATCTAAGCACAAATGCAAATATCAAAATGCCGATAAGAGATATTGAAAGTGCAATCAAGGCACCTTTGAGTACGGTCAAAAATATATTTGGATTGTTTGAATCGTTTGAAGATTTTGGTTTTCTGAATTTCATAAAAACTCCTTTATCATAATGTATTTTTGATAATTTGCTTTTATGAATAAATTTGGCTTAAATAATTGAAAAAATATTGAAAAAAACAAACCGCTTTGTTTTGCGGTTTGAAATTTGTAAAGTTTTGCAAAAAATATTTATTTTATTTTTTTGATTTTTTTTGATTTTTTGCTTTCTTTTCTTCTTTTGGTTGTTCTTCAACGTTTGCAGGTTGAGTTTCAACTTCTTCAGTTTTTGCTTCTTCGGCTTTTTCTTCCTGAGCGGTTTCGCCTGCTTGTGGTTGTTCTTCTTCAGGTTTTTCTTCTGGTTTTTCTTCGACAACAGGATCTGGATTCAAAACGGCATAAACTGCCAAAGAATCAATAGAAAGATAACTTTTTTTGTCGTCAACGCCAGTTTCGATTGTAACGATTTTGCTTCCGTTTTCGCCGTCGCGGATATCAACAACTGTGCCATAAACACCACTTGAAGTCAAAATATCTTTGCCAACTTTGATTGATTGATTGAGTTCACTTACCTTTTGTTGTTCCTTTTTGTTACGCAAAATCATAAAAATTGGGTAACAAATAATAAGCAAAACAATTACACCAAGCAAAATCCATTGTGAAGCCTGAATTTCAGCCAACATCATATTCATTTTTTTACCTCCTAACCCAAAACATAGACGCCAATAAGCACCATAAATATCAAAATGCAAATAGGAAGTGCGATTTGTGAAAAAGTAACCAAAAGCGCCATAATGTTCCTCTCTTTTTCAATATATCATAAATTATGCGATTTGCAAAGAATTTTTTTTGCATTTTGTTGCAAAATTATGCATTTCGACATATTTTTTTGTTTTTTTTGTAGTTTTTAGCAAGACCAGTTTTTCAGATATTCGGTTTTGAAATCCAAAAGTCTGTCTTCCCAAATTGCTTGTTTTATTTGCTCGGTAAGTTTTATCAAATAGCGAAGATTGTGAATTGACAAAAGTTCGGCACCAAGCATTTCGTTTGCCACCATCAAATGTCTTAGGTATGCACGAGTAAAATGCTGACAAGTGTAGCAATCGCAATCTTCTTCAAGTGGGGCAAAATCGGTTTTGTATTTTGCGTTTTTGATGACTATTTTGCCAGTTTTGACAAAGGCGGTTCCGTTGCGTGCAATACGAGTTGGAAGCACACAATCCATCATATCTATTCCCCTTGAATAGCCTTCAAGCATACAATCTGCACTGCCGACACCCATCAAATATCTTGGCATATCTTGTGGAAGCATAGGTTGCAAGAACGAGAGTATGCGATACATTTCTTGCTTTGGTTCGCCAACTGAAAGTCCGCCAACTGCGATACCGCATCTTGCGTACTTTTTGCAGTGATTAAGACTTTTCACCCTGAGGTCGTCAAACATATTGCCTTGGATAATTGGAAAAAGCATTTGTTTTGGATTTTTTTGCGCCTCGTAGCATCGTTCAAGCCATCTTTCAGTGCGTTCTTCGGCTTGTTGCGATTGTTTGTAAGTTGCACCATAAGGAGTGCATTGGTCAAAAGCCATCATTATGTCCGAGCCGAGATTGTTTTGAATTTGCACACATTTTTCGGGGGTTATAAAGTATCTTTGTCCCGAAAGATGTGATGCAAATTGAACGCCGTCTTCGGTGATTTTGTTGAGTTTTGAAAGAGAAAACACTTGAAAACCGCCACTGTCGGTCAAAATTGGTCGGTCCCAATTCATAAATTTGTGAAGGCCGCCCGCTTGTGCGACGATATCGTCACCCGGTCTTAAAAACAAGTGATACGTGTTTGACAAAATTATCTGTGCGCCAACCGATTTGAGTTCTTCTGGTTTGAGTCCTTTGACAGTTGCAAGTGTTCCAACTGGCATAAAGACAGGAGTTTCGATTATGCCGTGCGGTGTTTTGAGTTCGCCAATACGTGCGCCTGATTGCTTGCACACCTTTTTTATTTTGTATTCAAATTCCATAAAATGTCCTTTTTATAATCTAAAAGTAAAAATTTGCGTCGCCAAACGAGAAAAATCTGTATTTTTGTTCGACTGCGTGTTTGTAAATTTTCATTGTGTCTTCATAGCCACAAAATGCCGAAACAAGCATGATAAGTGTGCTTTCGGGCAAATGAAAATTAGTCACAAGTCCATCAACCATTTTGAATTTGTATGGTGGATAAATAAAAATGTTTGTTTCGCCACTGCCTGCGATTACATGTCCTTGTCTGTCGGCACAACTTTCCAAAACACGGACACTGGTTGTTCCAACCGCGATAATACGTTGACCATTTTGCTTTGCAGTGTTCAAAATATCTGCGTTTTGTTGTGAAAGAATGTATTTTTCAGTATGCATTGGATGCTTTGTTATGTCGTCTTCTTTTACAGGTCTGAATGTTCCAAGTCCAACGTGCAAGATAACTTCAACAACTTTTACACCCTTGTCTTTTGCTTTTTGCAAAAGTTCGTCTGTCCAGTGAAGCCCTGCTGTTGGTGCGGCACTTGAACCAAGTTGTTTGCAATAAACTGTCTGATATCTTTCTTGTTCGGTCAGTTTTTCGTGGATATATGGTGGCAAAGGCATTGTTCCGATTTGAAAGATGATATCTTCAAAAACACCATCAAAATCAAAACAGATATTGCAAAGGCCTTCGTCAAATTTTTGTGTTATTGTTCCGCTCAGATTGTCAGAAAATTTGATAACTGTTCCAATATCCACACGTTTGAAAGGTTTTAAAATTATTTCCCAATTTTTCAAATCAATTCGTTTGTGGAGCAAAATTTCGATTTTTGCGCCTGTGGACACCTTTATTCCAAACAATCTTGCAGGCAAGACCTTTGTGCTGTTGATGACCAAAATGTCGTCGGGTTTCAGAAAATCGACTATATCGTAAAAGTGCTTGTCCAAAATTTTTTTTGTTTTTCGGTCATAAATCAAAAGGCGGGAACTGTCCCTTGGCATTGCGGGTGTCTGTGCGATAAGTTCGGGTGGCAAATCATAAAAATATGATGATCTTTTTGTCAAGTCCATTATGTTGTCCTTTTTATCAATAATCTTTTTTGTCTTCGTACATTTTCAGTTCGGCAAGTTTGTCTTCCGAAAGTGGGAAACCAAGGTGGCGATAAGCGCTTGGCAAAACCACCCTTCCCCTTGGTGTACGAGCAATGAATCCAAGTTGCAAAAGATATGGTTCGTAAACGTCTTCGATTGTGCCACTTTCTTCACCAGTTGCCGCCGCCAAAGTTTCAAGTCCAACAGGACCACCCGAAAATTTGGTTATCATGGTTGAAAGCAATCTGCGGTCAATGTGGTCAAGTCCAAGGTCGTCGACTTCAAGCATCCTTAATGCTTTTTGTGCGATATCCAAGTTGATAACGCCTTCGCCGACAACTTCGGCATAATCACGAATACGTTTTAAAAATCTGTTTGCGATACGCGGCGTTCCACGACTGCGTTTGGCAATTTCCAAACTTGCGTCATCGTCCATTTTTATATTGAGTATTTTTGCCGAGCGTGAAATAATTGTTTGCAAGTCTTCGGGGCTGTACATTTCAAGCCTGCAAATAACGCCGAATCTGTCCCTGAGTGGGCCTGTAAGCATTCCTGCCTTTGTTGTTGCACCGATAAGTGTGAAAGGTTTTATTTTCAAACGCATATTGCGTGCAGATGGGCCTTTGCCGACAATAAAGTCGAGTGCAAAATCTTCCATTGCGGGATACAATATTTCTTCGACGGATTTGTTAAGACGGTGTATTTCATCGATAAACAAAACGTCATTGCGATTGAGGTTTGTAAGTATTGCGGCAAGGTCAGCGGCGTGTTCGATTGCTGGTCCCGACGTGATTTTTATTTGTGCGCCAAGTTCCTTTGCAATAATATGTGAAAGTGTTGTTTTTCCAAGTCCCGGTGGTCCGTAAAGCAAAACGTGGTCCAAGGCGTCACCCCTGTTTTTTGCTGCCTTGATGTAAATTTCCAAGTTGTCTTTGACTTTCTTTTGACCAACGTATTCGTCCATAGTTATGGGACGAAGAGAGTTTTCGATTTCGGTTTCACTTGGATTTTTTGTGCTTGTTATAAATCTGTTTTCCATATACTATCTCCCCATTTGTTGAAGGCACAAAGATATAATTTCTTCGACAGCCATATCCGCTTTTGCAACGCGTTTTGCCAAAGCTGTCGCTTCGTTTTTGGTTATGCCAAGACTTACAAGGACTTCGATTGCGTCGCTTATTGCACCAACGTTTGATATATCCACGTCATCAAAAGCACCTTGAATGCCAATTTTGTCTTTAAGTTCCAAGCAAAGTCTTTCGGCAGTCTTTTTGCCAAGACCTTTTATTTTTGACAACTCGTTTACGTTTGATGTTGCAATTGCGTTTGAAAGTTGAGTCAAGTTCATGCCCGACAAAAGACCGATGGCACCCTTTGGACCAATTCCACTTACTGAAATAATTTTGTTGAAAAGTTCTTTTTCTTCCATGCTTGCAAAACCGTAAAGGCAAATTCCGTCTTCCTTTACGTGCAAATATGAAAACAGTTTGCACTCTTCGCCGTTATATGGCAATTCGGCAAGCGTGTTGTTTGAAACGAAAAGTTCGTATCCGACACCGTTACATTCGACGATGACCATTCCTTCCTGTTTGTGTGCAAGCACACCTTTGACGTATCCTATCATGATTTTTTCCTTTTTGTAAGTTTAACACACAAAACGAAAGTTTGAAAGCAATTTAATTCGTTTTTGTTATTGAACGCGGTTGACGTTCAAGTTTGGATTGATTTGACTGTGACAAAGTGCAACAGCCAAGGCATCGGCAGCATCATCAGGTTTTGGAATTTTTTCCAAATTGAGTATGGTTTTTGTCATAAATTGAACCTGTGCTTTTTCGGCGCGACCTTGCCCAGTGAGTGCTTGTTTGATTTGAAGTGGCGTATATTCAAAAATCTCCTTGCATCTTTTGTAGCAAGTTGCAAGTATAACGCCACGTGCTTCGGCTACGGGAATCACGGTTGTTTGGTTGCGAAAATAAAAAAGTTCTTCGATTGCGACGCAATCAGGTTTGTAAACGTCAAAAATTTCGTTTATTGCGTTTTCGATTATATCCAATCTTTGTGGCATAACAAGTTCCTTTGACGTTTCGATTACGCCATAGTCAACCACAATATTTTCGCCCATGTTGTTGTCAATTATTCCAAACCCCACAATGGCATAGCCGGGGTCAATTCCAAGTATACGCATAATTTTTCCCTTGTTATTTTTTTATTATTTCAAAATCCGTGTCGCCAAGTTTTACTTGTACGATTTGACCGATTTTTTGTGGCAATTTTGTTCTTATTTTCAAATAATTCGGTGTAAAACCATAAAAATAGCCATCTTTTTGCTCTTCAATCAAAACTTGCATAGTTTCGCCCAAATTTTGATTTATATAATTTTCTTCCATTTGGCTTGCAATTTTTTGAAGTATTTTTGTGCGCTGTTTGAGCACTTTTCCATCCAATGGTTTGTAAAGTTTTGATGCAACTGTGCCGTTGCGGTTTGAATATGGGAAAATGTGCATTTGTGCAAATCCAACTTTTTGGACAAAATTGCATGTATTTTCAAATTCGGTGTCGGTTTCGGTTGGAAATCCAACTATTACATCGGTTGTTATGGCTGGATTTGAAAAGTTTTGTCTTAAAAGTTCGACCGCCAAAAGATATTGTTGTGTTGTGTATTTGCGGTTCATGCTTTTCAAAACCACATCACTTCCGCTTTGCAGTGACAAGTGAAATTGTGGGCACAAGTTTTTACAATGTTTGATTTGCTCAACAAATTGCCTTGTTACGACACCTTCTTCAAGCGAACCAATACGCAATCTTCCGTCGTAAAACGACAAACTTTCAATCAACTGCCCAAGTGCTTTTTTGCCGTCAATTTGAAAATCTGACATATCTATGCCAGTCAGCACAATTTCCTTTACTCCCTGACTTTGCAGTTGTTTTACTTCGTCGATTATTTGATTCAGGTCACGACTCCTGCTTCTGCCACGCAGATATGGGATAATGCAATAACTGCAAAAATTGTTGCAACCATCTTGAATTTTTACAAATGCACGCAAATTGCTTTGTTTTGCATTTGCATGAACAATATATTGTGACGAAATATCAAATTCATTTTCACATTTTTGATATTGGTTTTGCAAAATAATGTCTGCCAAAACATTTTTGTCACGATTTCCAGTGACAAATTTTACGTTTGGATATTGTTCAAACTGAGCGTGGTCTTTTTGGCTTGCACAGCCACAAACAAAAATGTCTGCATCTGGATTTTGTGCAAGTACGCGGGATATACATTGCCTTGATTTGCGTTCGGCTTCGTTGGTTACTGCACAGGTGTTCAAAACATAAACGTCGGATTTTTCAAGTTTGTCGGTGACAGTGTGACCTTTTTGTTCAAATATGCCACGCAAAACATCGCTTTCATAAGAGTTTACTTTGCAACCGAGTGAAAAAATACAAATTTTCATTGCCATTCCCCCAACAGACAAAGTGTTGCGCTTGCAAGTGCTATGCACGCAGTTTCGGCACGCAAAATTGTTTTGCCAAGCGATACGGTTTTTGCATTTGCATTTTGCAAAAGTTCGACTTCACTTTGTGAAAAACCGCCTTCACTGCCAACGACCAAAGCAATCTTTTTTCCACTACATTTGTTCAAAAAGTCCGAAAGGTCACCAGTTTTGCTGTTTTCGTAAGCAAAGATAACCAAGTCAAAGGTTTTGAGTTGTTCAAGCATATTTTTGAAATTTGGCTGATTTGAAACACGAAGCAAGTTTGCACGTTTGCATTGTTTGCAGGATTCAATAACAATTTTTTCAAATCTTGATTTTGGACTGCTGTCAAGTTTTGTGTTTGTGTATTCACTTTCAAAGAACACCAAGTTTTGCACGCCAAGTTCACAAAGTTTTTGAATTATCAAAGATTGATTGTCGGGCTTTTTTACAATGCCTTGAAAAACAGTAATTTGATTTTTGAGTTGATTTTTACTTTTTTGACAATCAAGCACGTTTGCAATCAAGTCACGTTTTGAAATTGCAGAAATTTGGCACTCGTAAAAATTTCCGTCACCATTGAACAGCAAAAATTTGTCGCCAATTTGCATACGCAAAACACGAGTGATATGCCCAAATTGTTCATCGTCAATTTTGACACTTTGCCCTATTTTTCCATTATAGTAAAATATTTTCATATGTTTATTATAACACAACACAAAAAGAATAAAAACATTTTGGCATAAAAAAAGACTGCCAAATTTGACAATCTTTTTTGTTATTCAATTTTTGTTTTGAAACATTTGAAATGAATTATTTTTCAACAAGTTTTGAAATCAAATCTGTGCTGTAATTGTAACCACTGCCATTGCATGCATTTGTGTATGCTTGCAAACTGCCACTTGGAATATAGATGGTTGTAACTCTGTTGCTATAACATATGAATTCAGTTGGTGGTGTAGCTGATTTGAACTCAATAACCGAGATGTTCGAATCATTAAATGCGGAAAGTTCAGTAAACCTACTGTCATCACCATCCCCTTTTGTTACAGATGTAATTACACCTTCAATTGTAAGTTTGCCGATTGTTGCTCCATCGCATGATTCTTGACAAAATGTTGCAACAGATGCAGGGATTGTAAGCGAGTCCATTTCGATGCCAACAAATCCAGAACCGCCGATTGATGTTACGTAAGATGGAATAACCGTTGTTTTGCAACCAGCAATCAATTTGTTTGTTGTTTTGTCCACAATACAGTTGCTTCCGTTTTCGCTTGTGTATTTTGCATTTTGGCTTGAAACAACAATGCTTGTCAAATTGTTGTAACCAAATGCTCTTACAATGCTTTTGACATTTGCAGGAATATAAATGCTGTTCAAAGCAGTGCAAGTTTGAAATGCATCACAACCAATAGTTTCCAATGTTTGTGGAAGGCTGACTTCACTGAGTGCCGTGCAATTTGAAAACATGCCGACAACAAAATAAGCTTTTGGAACATAAGCGGGCAATGATTTGGTGCCAACAGGAAGCGAAATTGATGTCAAACCCGACATTGAAAATGTTCCACCTTGGTGATAAATTGTTGTTGATGGAATTGAAATTTGAGTCATGCCAGTCAAAAGTGCAAAAGCCAAATTTTCGGTTTCGGTTATGCCCGACATCAATGTCACCTTTGTAACACCCGGAACAAGCAATTTTTGCGCCATTGCATCATTACTTCCGCCTGCACTGAGTGCTTCGGCAAGCGCTTTTGTTCTGCCTGGAATAACCGGCAATTCACCATGCACACCGTCATCATAGGTTGCAGGAATGACAATTTCGCCGGTTGCATTTTGCAAAATTTCGGCTTGATAATATTTTGCAACGCCCTGTGGACTGGTTTGACCGACTACACCATAACTTGCCATTGCACTGTATGCATTGTACAAATCTTCATTGTAGGTATAGCTCACCTGTGTTGGATCCAAAGTTGGGGTCAATGCCGCCGCCTTTTCAATTTTCAAAATTATTGATATATTGTTTATATAAGCATTTTGAGAGTCATCAACAACATCAAAATCAATATTGAATTCGCCTTGACTGGCACTTACGTTCGACGCTTTGTAGTCTGACAAGTATAATTCGGTTGCACTGGCAGCGTATCTGACATTACTGTTTGTTGTATTTGTCAAATCTGGGGTCAAAGTTGCCTTTACTGGATAAAGTGACAAGTTTGTAACTTTCAAGGAAATTGTTACAGTCTTTATGCCATTTTGGTCTTCGTAAAAGTTGAGTGAACCAAAATTCCATGTTCCCAAGTTGTCGGTTGTATCGTTTTGCAAACTTGCACCAGTTGTAAAGTTCAAAAATTGGTTTTGACTGTTTGTAAGTTTGTCGCTTGCTGTCAAGTTGTTGATATCAACAGGTTGTTTGTAATCAACTGTTGTTGGATAGTCTTTTGTTCCGTTGATTTTGCCTTGAACCAACACTTTTGCGTCATGGACCGAATACGACACTTGACCATTGATATTGACTGATGGGTTTATACTTGCATAAACGCCAAACATCATAAGGCAAATAGAGCAAAGACAAGCCAAAGCGGAAACAACTATTTTGCTTCTTTTTTTCATGTTTTCTCCTTTTGTGTAAAAAGCATTTTTGGTATTGTCTGTAAAACAAGATTGTTTATTCATTTTGCAATGAAAACATTTGTCGTTGCATTGTATTTTGAACACATCAAGTATGGCGGTTTGACGTGAATTCAAAACACTTTGCTTTCATTTGAAATACTATCCCATTTTGAGTGTTTTCAAATAACGATTTGTAAAGAATACATCGATTATCAGCAAACTCGATAATTTGACTTATAATTATCAGCAAACTCGATATTTTTCAAGATGTTTTGACAATTTTGGCAGACAATCCCAGTTGCTTGATTTTATTTTACAGTACCCCCCCCCCC
>ULVD01003947.1_pt1 | contig 17898 bp, 13 predicted proteins | sample 1959101 | NCBI WGS metagenome assembly ULVD01 (sample SAMEA4835777, study PRJEB28245) | human gut metagenome | biome: gut microbiome; material: fecal sample | place: Denmark | collected 2008
TTTGCGCATCGAGGAGGGCGGATACAGCAGTCTGCTTGTAAGACCGGCTCTGTCCGAGGAGAGGATGCACGACCCTGCGGAACGCGCGCTTGCGGAGCGGCTGGTCATGGGCGTGACCGAGCGTAGGATAACTCTTGATTATATGATCGGAAGGCTTTCCTCACGCCCGCTTGCAAAGACCGACCCCGACACCCGCGCACTGCTGAGGCTTGGTATATATCAGCTTGCCTTTTGCGACCGCATTCCCCCGCACGCCGCCGTAAACGAGACCGTGGCACTGGCACGTCCCTCGTCGCGCGGATTTGTAAACGCGATCCTGCGCGAATACCAGAGAAGGACCGAGGACGCGCCCTTCCCACTGCCGGACGGCAGCGAGGGGGAGAAGCTGATAAATTCACTTTCGGTGCGCTTTTCGGTGCCCGAGCCGCTTTGCCGGGAGCTTGTGCGCGCATACGGCGCCGACCGCACCCGCGCGATGCTTGAAGCCTTTTCGCATCCCGCGCCGCTTACGCTGAGGGTAAACACCCTGCGCCGCAGTCGCGAGTCACTGCTGGCGGAGCTGCAGGGACAGGGCTTTGACGCAGAACCGACCGCCGCCTCGCCGTGGGGCATTAAAATATACGGCGGCGGCATTCCCGAATGCCTTGAGGGTGAGCTGCCGACGGCTTTCGTTGAGGATGAAGCGGCACAGCTTGCGGCATGGACGCTCGGCGCCCGACCGGGAGACAGACTGCTTGACGCCTGCGCAGCACCGGGTACAAAAAGCCTTTCGGCGGCGCTGGAAATGGAAGACCGCGGCGAGATCGTCGCCTGCGAGCTGAGGGAAAATCGCCTGCCGCTGATAAACAGCAGCGCCTCGGCACAGGGCATAAGCATAATCCGCACAGTCGGCAGGGATTCCTCCCTTCCGTATGAATTTTCTTCGGGCGAGAAGCCCTTTGACCGAGTGCTTTGCGACGTTCCCTGCTCGGGCTACGGCACTGTCCGTCGCAAGCCGGAGATAAGATACCGCCCTGTAAGTGAAACGGCAGACCTGCCCGCCCTTCAGCTTGCTATCCTCAGCGCCTCCGCAAGCGCTTTGCGGGTCGGCGGAACACTGGTGTACTCCACCTGCACGCTGCTGCCGCGCGAGAACTCCGGTGTTGTGGAAAAATTCCTCAGTGCCAACCCCGGCTTTTCGGCACAGGCGTTCACACTGCCCGACGGCGAGGACGCGCCGGACGGTATGCTGACGCTCTCGCCCGAAATGGCGCTCGGATGCGACGGATTTTTCATTGCAAAGCTCGTAAGGAACAAATAATTCATCAGAAAATGAACTGTACCGAAAAAAATGCTTCCAAAATAAATAATACATTAAAAAAAGAGCTGCTATCGTACAGCTACGACGAGCTTGAGGCTCTGCTTGTCTCGCTCGGCGAGCCTAAGTACCGCGCCTCTCAGCTTTTCACACAGCTCTCGCGCGGGACAGCTCCCTCGGCAATGCCGGGCATCCCGAAAGCTCTTGCCGCACGTCTTGAGGAGGTCGCTCCTTATTGGCTGCCGCAGATCGAGCGCAAGCAGGTCTCAGCGGCGGACGGAACGGTAAAATACCTTTTCGGACTGCGCGACGGCTGCTGTGTCGAAACAGTGCTGATGAGGTATCACCACGGAAATACCGTCTGCGTTTCCTCACAGGTCGGCTGTCGGATGGGCTGTGCCTTCTGTGCCTCCACAATAGGTGGAAAAGTGAGGGACCTATGCCCCGGAGAGCTGTTGGGTCAGGTAATTGCCGTTGCCGCCGACACCGGGGAGCGGGTTGGGAACATCGTGATGATGGGCATCGGCGAGCCGCTTGACAACTACGACAACGTAATTGCCTTTTTGCATCTTGTAAACGACCGGCGGGGGCTTGACATAGGCTACCGGCACATATCGCTTTCCACCTGCGGACTTGCCGACAAAATACGCCGCCTTGCCGCCGAGGAGCTTCCCATAACGCTGTCGATATCGCTGCACGCGCCAGACGACGAGACCCGCTCGGCAATAATGCCGGTAAACCGCAGATATCCGATCGCTGAGCTTATGGAGGCGTGCCGGTATTATTACGGCACGACAGGCAGACGCATATCCTTTGAATACACGCTTATCAAGGGCAAAAACTCATCTCCCGCCGACGCATACCGGCTTGCCGGACTGCTTAACCGTTCGCTGCGCCGCGAGGGAGAAAATATGCCCATACACGTAAACTTAATTCCGGTAAATCCGGTGCGCGAGACCGGGCTTATGCCGCCCGACCGCGCGGAAATTTCCGCGTTTGCCTCCCGACTTGAGGAAAAGGGCATACGCGCGACAGTGCGGCGCAGACTCGGTCCCGATATCGACGCCGCCTGCGGTCAGCTTCGCCGCGCTTCAATGCAGAAAAGCGCAGAGGACGGCGGAAATGTGACGTAGATACGCGATTATTTGCATTGTTATCATTATTTTGAAAAACCACGGTCAATTTAACGCGGTATAATGAACCCCCGGCGTCGGGATCCCGATATGACAGCCGGAGGATACAGGAGGGGGTCATAGTATGTCAATAAAGTGCTTCGGAATAACCGATATCGGCTCGCACAGAGCCGAGAATCAGGATTGTTTCGGAATATATACGACAGCCGGACACGCGACACTCTGCGTCGTATGCGACGGAATGGGCGGTCACGCCGGGGGCGCTACCGCATCGGGAACCGCACGGGACGTTTTTGTAAGCACAGTGTGCGATATACTTGAGCTTTTGGTCAAAAACTCCGACAGCGAGGACGCGCTGACGACCAACTCCTTCCGTTACGCGCTTGAACGCGGAGCTATGGCGGCAAACAACGCTGTGCGCGCCGCCGCCGGAAGCGAGGAGTCGCTTTCCGGAATGGGTACTACACTTGTGGCTCTTCTGCTTTGTGAGGGTGTGGGCGGGTGCTTTGTGAATGTAGGCGACAGCCGCATATACGATATAACCTCCGGCTCGATAAGGCAGCTTACGCGCGATCACTCATATGTTCAGCATCTTGTAGACATAGGACAGATGAGCGCCGAGGAGGCGCGCGTCTCTCCGGTGCGGAACGTGATAACACGCGCGGTGGGAATTGACGACACCGTGCGCCCCGATCTCAAATCGGTGGATATCTCACTTCCCTCAGACGGGAAAAGGTGGTTTCTGCTTTGCAGTGACGGTCTTTCCGGGTGCGTCGGAGAGGATATCCTCCATACTGTGGTGCGCGACAGCGGAACGCTGGAGGAAAAAGCGTCGGGACTTGTGGGACTTGCAAACGCCGCAGGAGGACCCGACAACATAACCGTATTGCTCGTTGAGCTGTGATTCAGCCTGCTAGGTTAAACTACATATCCGGGAAAACGCCTGAATATGCCCCGCGCGGGAACAAGAACACGGAGAGCCGATATCGGCGATAAAAGAATGGAAAACAACTCAAAATCATTTGAAAAATACGTATCTGCCCTGCTTGACGGCAGATACAGGATAGAAAAGGTGCTGGGGACAGGCGGAATGGCAGTCGTTTTTCGCGCGCACGACCTCAAGGAGGATCGCACCGTTGCGATAAAAATGCTGCGCGACGAGATCGCCGGAGACCCCGAGGCTGTACAGCGGTTCGTAAACGAGTCGCGCGCCGTCTCGATGCTTTCGCACCCCAATATCGTGGATATTCACGACGTTTCGGTTGAGACGCAGCGTAAATATCTTGTAATGGAATATATCGAGGGCATATCCCTGCGCTCATACATGGATAAGCGCGGGGCGCTGCCTCTCAATGAGATAATCTCATATACCGAGCAGATACTGTCGGCGCTGGCTCACGCACATTCAAAGGGAGTGGTCCACCGGGATATCAAGCCGCAGAACATCATGCTGCTCAAGGACGGCGCGGTCAAGGTCATGGACTTCGGCATTGCCAAGCTCCCCGACAGTGACACCGCCACAATGTCCGACAAAACGGTCGGCACAGTTTACTACATCAGCCCCGAACAGGCAAAAAGCAATTCCTCCGACTCGCGCTCAGACCTTTATTCTCTCGGCGTAATGATGTATGAAATGTCAACGGGCAGGCTGCCCTTTGACGATGAAAGCCCAATTTCGGTCGTGCTTATGCATATGCACGACAAGCCGCTGCCCCCGCGACGCATAAATTCCAAGATACCGCGCGGCCTTGAGCAGCTCATCCTCTGCGCGATGGAGAAAAATCCGCAGAAGCGCTACCAGAGCGCGGCTGATATGCTGCGCGAGCTGCGCAGGATAAAGAAAAACCCCTCCGCCTCGGTGCTTACTCCGGCAAGGATCGCCGCGCTCAAGCGCTCAAACCGCAACCGCGCCGAAAACAAGCCCTCGCGTTCGATCACTCCCATAATACTCGGAGTTGCCGTTGCGGTGCTTATTGTGGGACTTGTGTCGCTTTTCTATGTCTTTGACAAGGTAATGGGCGGCATGACCAAGACCGCAGGTGTCAAGATCCCCGCCATGGTGGGGCTTGACCGAAATATGTGCGGCGAGCTTCTTACCGAGGAGCTGCAGCGACAGGGGCTTGAGGAAGGGGACGTCGTGCTGGTCTTTGAGGAGGAGTATTCCACTCAGGTCGCGGCAGGCGGCATAATTCAGCAGTCACCGACAGGCGGCGCGCACAAAAAGGTGCCCTGCACGCTGACGCTGACGGTAAGCCTCGGTCCGAAAATGCTTACGATGCCCGATTACACGATAATGGACTGGCGCACGGCAAAGAACCAGCTGCGTGAGCAGGGCTTTATGCTGACCGTGGTCGAGCAGGCAAATGACGCTATCCCGTCGGGATACGTCATTGCGACCGACCCCGCGCCCGGCGAACAGCTTGTGGCGGGCAGTGCCGTCACCGTGTACGTCAGCCGCGGTAAAAGCTCCGGGTATATTCCGACAGTCAAAATTCCAGACTTTGTCGGCAAGACCGAGCCGGAAGCGCGAAAGCTGCTTGAGGATGCCTCGCTGTCGATAGGCAACGTGATCTATACACGCTCGCCGCTTCCGGTAGGAACGGTGCTCGGTCAGTCTCCAGCCGCCGGAAGCGATGGCGCGCCCGGCATTTCAGCCGTCAGCTTTACGGTCAGCGGCGGAAAGAATTTTGACATCCGGTTTATTCCCGACCTTACCGGCATGAGCCGCGCCGACGCGCTGGCTCTGCTGGCTACATACAGCCTTCGCGCCGCAAAGGTCGAGATAGTAAAAAGCGAGCTTGAGGCGGGCAGCGTGATATCGCAAAGCCCTGCAGGAATGTCCGCTATCGGCGGCACGCCGCTGCCCGACCCGGACAACGACGCGATAACGATAACGGTAAGCGGCGACGCGGACTACACCGCAGAGCTGAGGCGCGTGATAATGCAGCGTCTGGTGGGCAGACAGCTCTCGCAGGCGACGCAGATGCTTAATCTGCTTGGCGTGAATGTAGGAAGCGTAAGGTATATAAGAAGCAGCTCACCTGCCGGAACGGTATGCGAGCAGTCGGTAGCTCCGGATGAGATACTTGAAGGGTATGCCGGAGAGCTTTACGTCGATCTTGTGGTCAGCGGAGGGCCCGACTGGGTCAATCCCGAAATGACACTGAACCTGCCCGATGTGACCGGTATGCTGCTTGAGGACGCCCAAAAGCTGCTGCACAGCGAGCGTATAATGACTTATGTGCTTACGGTCAGAAGCGCCGACATTCCCGCAGGGGAAGTAATATCCCGGTCGCCCGACGCCGACACCGAGATCGAGGGCAGAGAGTGGGAAATATATGTGACTCTCATCGTCAGCGGCGGCGCGGACTACACCGAGCCCGAGACCACCGACTCGCCGGAGACTACAAGCACACCGGAGACGACCGACAGTCCCGTGACCACCGAAGCTCCGACTCCGGACATTACCGACGCGCCGGAGACGACCTTCGCCCCCGAGACAACAGGCGAACTCCCCGAGCTTACTTAACCAAACAAAAATCGGCAAATAAATTTCCCCCCGTTTCCGGCGGCATAGCTTTGCTTCCGCCGGGCACGGACTGCGTCAAAGAACAGTATGCGGCGCAGTAAAAAAGAAAGGCAGATGCTTCAATGAAACTGATAAAAGCGGCGGCAAGGCTTGCGCTCAGCGTGGCCTACGTAATAATTTCCGCCGTCAACAAGCTGCTTCAGCGACGGTGGGCGGGAACTGTTTTCCGCACGGCAAGCGCGCTGATGTTCATAACAATGGCAATAGAGCTTTTCCCCGCCGCAGGGGAAGCTCCGGCGTCGTTTGCGGTCGTGCCCGGCAACGCCGCCGCCCCCAAGGACGAGGCACAGGGCAGGGCTTTGTGCATTCAGGTAATATACCGCGACAATGCGGGCAGCGAATGGGCGCTGAACGCGGCGCGCCAGCTCGCCGCCGAGCTTGCCGACAGATACAACTGCGAGGCGGAGCTGATACCGGCAAGCCGGTATGAGTCGGGGCAGCTGCCCGACAGCGGCGGAGCTATCGTTATCGGTCACACCGGGCTTTCGGAATGCGATTACGTAGATTCCTATTACTCGGTAGGACCTGACGGATGCAGTACATATTTCAACAGCCGCGGCGACCTTATTATCGAAGCCTTTGGCTCAGAGGGAGCAGAAGCGGGGATAGACCATTTTCTTTCCAACTACAACGGCGACGCGGAAAACGCCGTCAGCGTGCAGAACGGTCTGCATATACCCGACCTTGACGCGGCGCTCTCCGATTTTGCAAACGGCGCGATAATCAATTCCGAAACCGCGCAGGTGGTCGAAATAAACTCACCCGGAGTCACCGCCGACGGCGGCGAATTCAGAACGCTCGTGCTCGCCTCACCCGACGACGGGCAGTACACCATACGCGCGATAGAAGCGATCCTTGACGCCGAAAAGCCCGATCTTGTGGTTTTCTGCGGCGATCTGTCCGCCGGAAAAGACAGCCGCGCATCTCTTGCCGGAGCATGGGAAAAGATCACCGCTCCGCTTAACGCGCGCGGCATAAGCTGGAGCTTTCTTGCAAAAGCTGACGGCGCGGAGGAGGACTCCTCTCTCCCCGCCTCCATGATAAACGAAGTGCTTACGGCACGCCGCGGGTGTATTTCCGCCGCGGACGGCTCGACCTTTATCGCCGTGACCGACTCGGAGGGCGTTCCGCACGGAGGGCTGTGGCTTGTCGGTAAAAGCACCGATACCGCAGAGCTTCGCGCCGAGCTTGAGGAAAGCTCCGCACTTATTAGCTCCGCATACGGAAAGACCGTTCCCGGTGTGATGATATCTGACGGCGCACTTGAGGGCGCGGCGGAGCTTTTAAGCTCCGGCTCGCCGGAACTGATACGTACCAAGGTAGAAGGAGAGATAACAGGATTATATGACGCGGCGGTTGCGGCGGGAATAAGCTGCTTTGTTTCGTCCTGCGCGCCGGAAAACACCGGTGTTGTGAGCGACGGAAGCATAAGCTGTGCCGCCGCAGGATCTGTCGGCTTTGAGGGCAAGGGACTCGGCGGCAGGTTTGAATACAACAACAGCCTGCGCGGAGGCGTGCTGATCACCCTTAAATACGCCGACGGCGAAAGCGCCTTTGCCGCAAAATACGTCTATACCGCCGACCTCGGCGTAAATCAGAGATAAAACGGAGAAAATATTTGATAATTTTCAGCCCAAGTTCAATGAAAGCGCGGGTAGACCGATGAAGGAAACCAACGGGAGAATAATCCGCGGAGTCGGCGGAATTTATACCGTCGGTCTTGACGGCGGCGGCACGGTAAGCTGCCGCGCAAGAGGAGCTTTGCGCTCGTCGGCGTGCGACGCACGCACCGCCGGAGCATATCACACCGGGGCGCGGCTTGAGCGCCCGCTGACCGGAGACCGGGTAAGAGTGGCGCTGTCAGATGAGGCGGAGCTGCGCATTCTGGGAGGCGAAGAAACACCTGACGCCGCTCAGGACGGCTCTGACGCCGTGATATGCGAAATTCTGCCGCGCCGGAACGCACTCATACGACCGCCGCTGGCAAACCTTGATTACATCTTTGCCGTATGCGCCTCGGCGCGCCCCGCACCCGTACTCACCACACTGGACAAGCTGCTCTCAATTGCCGAGTATAACGGGATAGAGCCGGTAATGATCATCGGCAAATGCGAGCTTGACAAGAATTGCGCCGCCCGCATCGCTGACATCTACCGTCGCGCCGGATACCCCGTGTTCCAGCTTTCCTGTGCCACAGGTGAGGGCGTTCAGGCTCTTGCAGAGTATGCCGCAAAAGCTCTGCCCGGCAGAGTCGCCGCGTTTGCGGGGGCTTCCGGGGTGGGAAAATCCACACTGCTTAACACTCTTTACCCCTCTCTCGGGCTTAAGACCGGAGGCGTAAGCGAAAAGATCGGACGCGGCAGGCACACCACGCGAGAGGCGGTGCTTTTCCCCCTGCCGGGAGGCGGATATATTGCCGACACCCCCGGATTTTCACTGCTTGACTTTGAAAGCTTTGACTTTTTCGAGCTTGAGTCGCTGCCCGGCACTATGCGCGAATTTGTTCCCTACTACGGCCACTGCCGTTACAACGACTGCACGCATACCAAAGAGGAGGGCTGCGCCGTGCTTGAAGCGGTAAACAGAGGGGATATTGCCAGCGAGCGGCACGAAAGCTACCTTGATATGTACAGCACACTCAAATCAAAGCCATTCCGCGGCAAAGCAAAATAAGGCAAGGGACATAAAAAAGCATGAAAGCATTTATATATACCGGCGGGGCGGTGCGCATTGACGGGATCACCGAGCACCCCAAGTCCGATGACCTCCGCATAGCCGCCGATTCGGGCTATCTTACCGCCAAGGCACTGGGAGACCGTATTGATATTGCCGTCGGCGACTTTGACTCGATGAGCGCCGACATGATACCCGACGGGGTGGAGCTGCTGCGCGTTCCGGCGGAAAAGGATGTGACCGACACCCAGCTTGCCGTCGAAACGGCGCTGAACCGCGGTGCCGACCAGCTTGTAATAATAGGCGGAATGAGCGGAAGGCTTGACCATACCCTTTCAAATCTCTTTATTCTTGAGGATCTGGCGGACGCGGACGTTTACGCTGTAATGACCGACGGTCAGAGCCGGGCGCGGTTTGTGCGCTCAGGGTCTGCTCTTATCGGGCGCAGCGGCTTCAGATACCTCTCCATTATCGCCGCCGACCCGAAGGTAAAGGGCGTTACGGCGGAGGGCTGCCGCTATCCGCTGAAAAACGCGACGCTGAGCCGCCGCTGCCAGTACGCGGTAAGCAACGAGATAACCGGAAACTGCGCGCTGATATCGGTAAAAAAAGGCGGAATATTCATTATCGAAAGCACCGACTGAACCGCCCTTATCATAAACATATTCAAAATCATCCAAGGAAGCAAAAAGACCATGAAAACAATCGCCTCTGCCAACAAAACACAGCTTACCGTGCGCCGCATAGCCATAAGCGCGCTTTTTGCCGCACTTATCTTTTGCGGCACATATTTTATCAAAATACCCATGCCCTTTGCTGAGGGCTATATTCACGCGGGCGACGGCTTTGTCTTTCTCGCCGCCGTGATACTGCCTGCGCCTTACGCGGCGGCTGCCGCCGCGATAGGAGCGGGACTTTCCGACCTTATCGGCGGATATCCGCTCTGGATCCCTGCCACAATTGGAGTGCGCGTTATCGCCGTGCTTTTCTTTTCCCGCCGCGGCAAGGTGTTCTGCCGCCGCAACCTTATAGCGCTTGCCGCCTCTGCCGCCGTAAACGTGATCGGCTACTGGCTGTACGAAAGCGCGGTGGTCTATCAGAACCTTGTCGGCGGACTTGCCGCAATGCCCTTCAATCTGGCGCAGTCTGTGGTCGGTATCATCCTTTTCCTTGCTCTTGCCAAGCCCGCGCGCTCGGTGGTCGAAAGGACGCTTGGCGAAATATGATCCTTCCCCGCGCCACGGTAAATTCTTTTATTGATTTAGAAAGGAATCGCCTATGAAGCTGCGTGTCCTCGCCATCGGAGACGTCACCGGAAGCGCCGGTGTGGAATATCTGAGAAAAAATCTGCGCCGACGCATCGGGGAGCTTGACGTGTCCCTGACGGTAGTCAACGGCGAAAACGCCGCGGACATTCACGGCATTTCCGAGCGCGACGCCAAAGATCTGTTTGAGGCGGGGGCGGACGTGATAACGACCGGAAACCATGTTTTCAGCCGCAGGGATATATATCTTCCCCTTGAGGATACCCCATGCCTTCTGCGCCCCGACAACTTTCCGCCCTCCGCGCCGGGGTGCGGGAGCGTGATCGTCAACGCCGCAGGAATGCGGGTGCTGTGCATGAATCTTCAGGGCAACGTGAATATGAACGTCGCTCTTGCCTCTCCATTTGCCGCCGCGGATGCGATACTTTCCCGCGAGTCAGGCAAGTATGACGCCGCAGTGCTGGATTTCCACGCAGAGGCGACCTCGGAAAAGATCGCGCTTGCGCTCTATCTTGACGGCAGGGTGTCGGCGGTCTGGGGAACGCACACCCATGTTGCTACCGCCGACGAGAGGATACTGCCCGGCGGAACCGCTTATGTGACCGATATCGGCATGACGGGTCCCTCCGACGGGGTGCTTGGGGTGAACGCCGAGGTGATAATACGCCGCTTCACCACCGCAATGCCTCAGCGCTTTACCATGGCGTCGGGAGCAGTCGAGTCGACCGGAATCCTGGTAGACATCGGAGAAAACGGCAAAGCCACAGCAATATCCCGCGTCCGGATCTGATACGCAGAATAAAAATAAACAACCGACAAGAAATGATCTCTCTGTCGGTTGTTTTTTCGTACTGCATGATGAACCGTATTATTCCGTATGCCCCAACGCATTAAACACCTGCCTCAATGCGGCTCGGGCTTACGAGCCTTTTTTCCGGCTGCCGATGCTCTCGGCATATGCGGCGGCGGCTCGCTCGGTCTTATTATCGCCGTATTTATAATAGACACGGTCGGCAAGGTCGCAAGGCAGGTACTGCTGACGGACATAATGCCCCGGGTAGTCGTGAGGATATACATATCCCCGGTAAAGCGGCGCGCGCAGCGGCTCTGGCGGTAGCTTACCCCTGCCCGCGGTGAAATCCTCAAGCGCCGCGCCTGCGGCAAGATATGCCGAATTTGATTTCGGCGCAGTGGCAAGCAGCACTGCGGCGTTGGCAAGAGGTATGCGCGCCTCGGGCATTCCCAGCTCGCGCGCCGACTCGCACATGGCGCGCACGGCGGACGCCGCCGCAGGATATGCAAGCCCTATATCCTCCGAGGCTATGACCTGAAGCCTGCGGCATACCGAGAGCAATTCGCCATATTCAAGCAGCGAAACCAGGTAAAATACCGCCGCGTCGGGGTCTGAGCCGCGTATCGACTTCTGAAGCGCCGAAAGCAGGTCGTAATGGGTATCGTCCCCGAAATTACCGTGCCCGGTATCAATGCCGTCCAGCGCCGCCGCGGTTATCTCGCAGCTTGGGTCGTCAGTGCCGTCCGCCGCCTCCCCGCGCGCGGCAAAATACGCATTTTCAAAAATTCCGATAGCCCGACGCACATCTCCGCCCGAAAGCCTGCCTATTTCAAGCAGAAAATCATCCGAAACGGTCTTTTCGTTCCGGGTCTCGGTATTGAGCGCGTCGAGCGCGCGGCGAAGCGCACGCTTGCATTCCTCCGGCTTTACCGGTCGGAACTCAAACAGCGACGATCGTGAGATAAGCGCGCTGTAAACGTAAAAATGAGGGTTTTCGGTGGTGGAGGCAATAAGAGTGACCCTGCCGTCCTCGATATATTCAAGCAGCGACTGCTGCTGCTTGCGGTTGAAATACTGTATCTCGTCAAGGTAAAGCAGGACTCCGTCCGCGCCGAACACCCTCTCGGTGGAGGAAAGCACCGCCTTTACATCGGCAAGAGAAGCGGTGGTGGCGTTGAGCCGGTGAAATTCCATACCCGACTGCGCGGCAATAATTGAAGCCGCAGTGGTCTTTCCTGTACCCGGCGGACCGTAAAAGATCATATTCGTAAGCCGTCCGCTCTCGCAGATGCGCCGGATCGCACCCCTTTCGCCGAAAAGGTGACTCTGACCGACAATATCATCAAAGCATTTGGGACGCAAAAGGTCCGCCAGCGGCGTGTTTTTCATTAAGACAGAAACCGTCCTTGATTATTATTCCGGCACGGCTCGCGCCGTCCGGGTGCAACTCAATTATAGCATATCCGCCGCGTTATGTCAAATATTATAATGAAACAACGGCGCAGACCTGTCACACAAAAGGGAGCTGCGCGGTACCGCGCAGCTCCCGGCATAGCTTCCGTCAGAAGTTTGCTTTTATCTCCTCAAGAGTCGTAAGCGACACAGTGACCGTTCCGTCACCGCTGATATAGTGTCGCGGCGCTATCCGCACAAGAAGCTGATTGTAGGCCTGGTTCTCATACTCGGCGTACCTTGACGCCGAGGTGTCCCACATAACTATCGACGGGGAGATATAGTTATACGTCGTTACCTGACCGTGAGTCGTGCCGTGGTGAGTGGGCTGAAGAATATCGCTCTTGAGCGCCGCACCGTACCTTTCGGCAAGCACCTTCATACCCGTTCCGGAAAGGTCGCCCGTTATCATTGCGCTGTGTCCGCCGGCAGATATGCGGAACGCCATGGAATTGGCGTTGTTGTAAAGCAGATCGTCCGTTTTCGGGTAAACATCCTCGTGCGTGTGAAGGATCTCCACCGTCACGCCGTCGATATTGAGCAGGTCGCCCGTGTGCGGCTTTATCACCGCGGCGGCAGCCCATTTTTTATCGGACGACAGCGCCTTGCGCAGAATATTCAGAATGCTGCTGTTGCTTTCAAGCATTGCCTTTGAATCCGACTTGGCAAGTATCTCGTCATCCACAAAATTGAAAATAACTCTTTCAAGCTTTATTTCGTCGTAATAGATCGATGCCATCTCGGATATTGCCCCGATGTGGTCGGAATGCGGGTGCGTGAGTATCCACGCCGCCACGACCGGCACTCCATCGCGAGTGTTCTGGGATTTCAGAATATCAAGTATCTTTTTTGCCTCGCCAACACCCGTCCAGCCCCCGTCAATAATGATGAAGCTGCCCTTCGGCGTGCGGATGATATATGACATTCCGTTCGTCTTGGTGACGAAGTCGGTCGATACCATTGTAAAGAGAGGCTCAACGTCCCCCACAGGCGCATCGGTCACGCCGTAGATATCATCATAGGCGTCGTAAGGGTCATACGGAAGGATCGTCAGGCGAACAGAGGAATCCGCCCCGAAATACGACGCGATAAGAGCCGTCCCGTCCTTCGCAAACGTGCAGAAATAATTACTGCCGTACTCACGGCGGTTTACCTCGGTGTATCCCAGCGACGGCAGCTTTTCAACATACGCCGTGTACTCGCGGGGCAGAACCATGGTTACATGGTGCATATACACACCGTCGCCGCAATTGTAGTCGGTGTGCTTTATTCCTCCGGAAAAAGCAGGGATATCCCCTGCGCTTACGGGCTTCAGCTCAACCGGCTTGCGCGTTTCCTCGGCAGTGGTCACAGGAGCGTCCGTTTCCGCCCCCGAAGATTCCCCGGGAGCGGCGACAGACGTATCTTTAGCGGAGCTGTCCTCGGTGCCAACCGCCGGATCACAGGCGGCAAGCATAAGCATCATCAGCGTAAGGCATAGAGCAATAAGGAGTTTTGATCTCATTCGCTTACCTTTTTAATAAAATTCTGAATATCGGCATTTACCGTGTTCTTGACCGATGCAACATATGCCGCAATAGACCTGTCGTTTGCGACCATCATATCGTTTATCTTTGACGAATAGTTCACCGAGGTCTGAACCGGGACGTTGTATGCGATATTTGAGTAAATGATGTCAAGCGTCTTCCATGACAGCGCGTCGCGGAGGGTACGCCCGTAAAGCCTTACTTCAAAATACGCAGTGCGGACGGTGTCATGAGAAATATATGACATAGCCTCAATTATAAATCCGGTCCTTTCGGCGTCGGGCGCGTCAAAGGGGATCATTATTGCGTAAGGGTTGGGAGCATTGCAGATGTAAATGTCCTGATCCTCATTGTACTTGGGCAGCGGGAGGAAGCCGAAATCGGACGACATGCTCTGGCGCATGGTGTTGGAGCTGACGATCGTGGTCAGAAGGAACAGCGCATGACCGTTTACAAACATTTCGGTCGCCTGAGTGTTCTTGGAGCAGCCGTTGTAGAAGAATCTGTCGGAGAACATCACGTCGAGTATTTTATTGTAGGTGTCCATAAAGGTCTCGGAGGTGAAGTTGGCGTAGGGCAGCTTGGTTTCGGGGTCGATCTTGATGTAGCTTGCATTTGCACCGCTCAGCATTGCGCTGAGGGTCGTTGACGGCACGCCAACTATCGGATAAACATCGTCGGCATTTGCTGTACCGTCGCCGTTATCCTCGTAAACGTCCTTGGCGTAAGTGTACATCCGGTCAAGGGTCCACTCGCCGTCGATCGCCAGGCTGTAAAGCGCATCAATGTCCAGGCTGTGCTTCTTCATCAGGTCATGGTTGAAGTATATACATCTCACCGCGTCAAACTGTGTGGTGTCCATGTCGCTGTATGTATAGTAAAGATGCTCGCCGTACCTGAGCTGTTCGTTTGCGCTCTGATCCCACCATACCTTTTCAAGCGAGATATTTTCAATATCGGTAAGGTCATAGCAGTAACCCGCAAGCGCGAGCTTTGAAACATTGGTGGTGTTTATCATGGCAATGTCAAAGGAATGTGTTCCGGCAGTGACATCCTTCTCCACCGCGTCGTACTGCTGTGAGGCGGCTATCGGCACTTCGCAGACCTCGACTCCGTATTTTTCCTCCATCGTAAGGCAGCGGCGGTATATCGCCGCGTCGAGGGCATCCCCCGACACGCCGTCCTCACTGACCATTGTGCAGGTGGTAAAAAGAGTCGTGGCGTCGGAAAAACCGTTGTAGATTATGAACTTTCCGGCATACTCGGTGCTTTCGGCAGGCAGCTCAAAGCTCTCCTCGGGGCTGAGCGAGTCCACCTCTGCGGCAGTTGTGGAGCTGTCCCCGGCGGCGGTCGTTGTGTCGGGATTTTGTACCGGATCGACACAGGCAGTCAGGGAAAAGAGCATGAGGACTGCAATAAGCAGGGTAATTATTCTTTTCATTAGTGTATCTTTCCTGATTTATTTGGCGCTTCTGCGCTTACGGGACACAAAAGTAACGGAAGCGGCTGAAACGACTGCGGCTATGCAGACCGCTATAACGATACCGCTTATGCTGTCGCCGGTGTCGGGGCTTACGGGAGCCTCGGTCGCAGGGGTATCGGTCACAACGGGAGCCTCGGTAACGACAGGAGCATCAGTTGTGGGAGCCTCGGTGACGACAGGAGCTTCGGTAGCGGGAGCTTCGGTCACAACGGGAGCGGTCGCGTAGCTGCCCGACGCGCCCTTGGGGGCAAAGTATGTGGCGGGAAGTCCGTCCATGTTCGCGGAGCGGTAAAAGTCAATGCGCAGGAATATCTTTGACTGTCCGGATGCCTGAGCCGAAACGTCAACGGTGCGCACAAGCTCGGGGTCGCGGTTTGCAGGATCGGCGGCATTTACGCCTGTACCGGCGGTCGAATCGTTGATGAGAGCGCCGACAAGGATCCAGTTTGCCTCGGTATATCCGGCGGCATAGTCAGCCTCGCCGACCGTGGAAACATAGAGCTTTACGCCGTCCGGCGCGCCGGAAGCGATGGAATAGCCGCGGTATGCGATGGTGAGAGTGTCAAACACCTTTCCCTCGGCGGCTTCGAAAACGAAAACGGAGGAAGCGGACTTTTCGGCAGAGCCGAGCCAGCCCTTGTAGCCCATAGTTGTAGAGTTACCGGCTATCTTCATACCGGCAGTGTAAACAAGTGAGCTTTTGTAGGTGCTTTCGTCAAGAAAGTTGAATTCCTTCTCATAGTCGGCGGCAGAAGCGGAAAACATAAGCGTCTGCGCAAGGATGAGAGAGAGAACAAGTGCCAGCAAAGTAAAAACACGTTTTTTCATAGTAATTCTCCTGTTTTGAATAATATATTTTACGGCTTGCGCCGCAATAACCGGAATAATGTCAGATCTCAACGGTCAGTCCGTCATACGCGGGACGCATACCGAAGGCGGCGGCTTCCGCCTCGACCTCCGCATGAGTCTGACGCAGCAGATGCCCGATGTGGCTCAGATAAAACTGCGTGTGCGCGTCTGTCCTGCCCATTTTTTCGAGCTTCTGCTTCATCTCGTTGCAGCCGAGTATATCCATGTGAGCCGCGGTGATAAGCTCGCCGCGGGCAAGAGTGCAGTCAAGCGAAACAAAATCGAATACGTGAGGGTAGTCTGCCAGCCATTCAAGCGCACTGGCGTAAAAAGGACCGGTATCGTGCGCCCACAGAATATGCTTGCCCTCGGCGGTGTTTTCAATTACATACATCACCGACTGGACCCCCTGCGCGTGGTGCGCCTTGAGAGCCGTGAAGCGGTATTCGTCTATTTCAAACGGAACGCCGACCTCCACCGGATGGTATTCAATTGAAAAATCCGACGTCCTTATGCGCTTGCCCGTGGCATACGCCTCCTCCTGCGCGGCAATCGTTTCAAGCATTTTTGCCGCCGAAGCCTCAGTAGCGTAGATCCTGAGCGGAGACTCATATCCCTGCGGACGGCTGAACAGATCCTGCGGGAGGAAATGGTCATAGTGACCGTGGGTCACGACAATATTATGTATGCGGCGCATATCAAGCCCACAGTACGCGGTGTGAAGAAAGGTATCGACCGGAAATTCCAGCGCGATCTTGCCGTCTATCACCGCCTGAGAGCGGGTGCGTATCTCCTTGCCGCCCGCCTCGCGGGCATTGCGGCAGACACGGCAGTCGCAGAATATTTCGGGAATGCCTCCCCCGCCGCCTGTGCCGTAGTATTTCAGTTTCATGGTAACACCTCTTTTTGTCTGTCGGAACGGTTTTGCGGAACGTTCCGTTTTTCGGGGGCAAAAAATCACACGCCGCGCCGCAGCATTGCGCGGCATGTGATACTTCACAGATATTATATCATGTTCCCGTGAAAAAAGTCAACCGTCATAAAGCACAAGTATGCCGCCGGTTTTTTGTGCAACATTACTACAAGGTCTTCTGCTTCGCCGCATCCGCAACCGACTCGCGCTCCACAAGATACGGCTCCATGTAGCAGTTTAGCGGAAAATCCTCCGTATCTCCCGCAATGCGGCGCAGCATAACGTCCGCTCCGCGCGAGCCCATCTCCTCCTTGCGTATATTGACAGCGGTAAGGGCGGGCGAGGCGTAGCCGTACACCACCGAATCCTCGTGCCCTATCACCGAAATATCATCCGGAACACGCAGCTTTTCGCGGTAAAGATAGCGCATAACTCCCATTGTGGTAGATACGTTGGCGCACACCAGCGCATCAGGGCGCACCCGCGCAAACAGCTCCTCCGCCGCGTGCATTCCGGCAAGTCCTGTGTTTGACTCGCTGTATACCACATAACGACTGTCCGGGGCAAGCCCCGCTTCCGTAACAGCTTTTTCGTAGCCCGCAAGCCGCTCGGTACTTGAGGAAAACTGAGTGGAACAGTTCACCAGCCCCACGCGGCGGTGTCCCGTTTCGATCAGCCGCCTCACGGCAATGCAGACCGACCGCGAAATATCCACACGGAAGGAATCATACTCCGGGTCGATCGTTCCGAGCAGCACCAGCGGTATCTGCCGCGCGCCGAACATATCGGCAAAATCAATATTTCCGCGTATCGAGCCGATAACAAAAAGCCCGTCTATGCGGCTGTCCCGCACCATTTGCGGCAGCTTTCCCGACTTCGGGTCGTAAGGCTCGGTGATAAGACCGTCCCCCGTCCCGGCAAGCCG
>ULVD01002188.1_pt1 | contig 17779 bp, 34 predicted proteins | sample 1959101 | NCBI WGS metagenome assembly ULVD01 (sample SAMEA4835777, study PRJEB28245) | human gut metagenome | biome: gut microbiome; material: fecal sample | place: Denmark | collected 2008
TATAAATAGAAGAATAATTTTTTGAGGGTGGAAAAATAATTTTTCTACCCTCTTTATTTTTTATATATATGTTTTGGAGAGAAGGGAGTATGTTATGGCGTCTCAAAAAATGGAAATATAGCTTAATTTTGTAGCTAATACATCAGCCGCAAAGGCAAATATTGAGAATTTGCAACAATCTTTAGCAAAATTGTCTGCTGGACAATTAAATAAAGGGCTATTTGGTAATGCCACAACAGAACAAATACAATAGGCTTCAATGGCCGCGCAAGAATTAAAAATTCATTTGTAGAATGCGACCGACGTTAACACTGGAAAGTTAAACTTAACTGCTTTTTAGACAAGTTTAAAAAACGCAGGAACTTCTGCTAAAGAATTAAGCTCTGCTTTATTGCAAGGTGGGGCGATGGGAGCGCAAGCTTTTTCATAGTTAGCAACAGCGATCGCATAGGCAGATAGTAATGTTTTAGCTTTTACTAAAACATCTGCTAAGTCAAGCATGTTGTTTAAATCTTTAACAACGACTTTTACAAATTAGTTAACCTCTAAGCTGTTTACGCAACTTGTTAACGGTTTAAATTCTGCTGTTTCATACGCTGAAAGATTAGATACTTCTTTAAATAGTATTAGAATTGTTACGCATAGTTCGGTTGAAGAGATGGAAAAATTCGCCACTCACGCTACAGCTGCCGCACAAGCTTTAAGCTCTACTACTACAGCTTATACTGATGCTGCATTAATTTATTACCAGCAAGGTTTAAAAGCTGATAAAGATATTCAAGGTAGAACTGATGTTACTATTAAAATGGCTAATGTAACTGGAGAATCAGCGAAAAAAGTGTCTGAACAGTTAACTGCTATTTGGAATAATTTTAATGATTATGGCGATGATTTTGAGCGATATGCTGATATTATTACCGCTTTAGGTGCTTCCACAGCATCAAGCTCTGATGAAATTTCACAAGGCTTGAGCAAATTCGCTGCTATTGCAAAAACTGTCGGTTTAAGTTATGATTATGCCACTTCTGCTTTGGCCACTTTGGTTTCTGCTACTCGTTAGACCCCTGATATTGTAGGCACTGCCTTAAAAACTATTTTTGCTCGTTTGCAAGGTTTTAAATTAGGAGAAACGCTTGAAGATGGCGTTGATTTAAACAAATATTCAGCTGCTTTGGCAACGGTCGGAGTGCAAGCTATAGACGCGAATGGTAATTTGCGTGATATGGATACTATTTTAAATGATTTAGCGTCGCGTTGGGAAACATTAACCGCCGCTTAGAAAATGGCATTGGCTCAAACAGTAGCTGGTGTTCGCCAATATACGGTTCTTATCTCGTTAATGGATAACTGGGATAGTATGAAAAATAACCTTAATGTGGCTGCGAACGCAAAAGGCGAACTTCAAGCACAACAGGATATTTATGACCAAAGTTGGGCAGCGGCTAAAAAACGCCTTAAATCTACAACAGAAGAAGTTTATAATAATTTACTTGATGAACAGTTTATGATTAAACTGACAAATTTAGAAACTTCTTTTACTAAATCGTTTGGGGCTTTATTAAGTGGTCTTGGCGGCGTTAAAGCCATTCTTCCCGCTATTGGTTCTTTGCTTATGGGAACTTTTGGAAATAACTTTACTAGAATATTAGAACATTCTATTGAAAAAGTTAAAATGTTAAATAATACTTACGCTGAAAGTGTAAGAAATAAAAATTTAACTGCCATTCAAGAAACGATGGGCTAGTCAGTAAAGTTAGAGTTTGGGAAGTCTTCTTCTTTAGATACTATGCAGTCTGCATATAAAAATTTAATTAGTTTATAGACTGAATATACATAGGTTGCTTCTGAATTAACTCCAATTTAGAAAGCGCAATGTGATTTATTGCTTGAATAGCAACAAAGACTTACGCAATTAATTGACTCGAAAGCCAAAGAAGTTGATTAGAACAAAGTTGACGCATAGAACGCATAGGCTAAATTGGGAGGTTATTTAGTATTATCCTCGGATGAGCGTAGAGCTCGTATAAACGCTTCCGCTTTAGTGCCAGAAGACACAATAAGTCCAGAAGAAATGGCAAAATAGGACGCTAATTTGCAAGCTCAAATAACTCAATTTAGCGCAATGGGGCAAGAATTAGGAAAATTATCTGAAATGTCACGAAATGCCCAAGCTTCATTATCATAGATGGTTCCAACTGGGACTATAAGGGAACAATGGTCTTCAACGAAAAGCATTGTAGCAGAGTATGTAGCAGATATTAAAAAAGCTGGAATTGACATTGAAAAAGATATTGGAGACAAAGGAACCGAGGCTTTTAAAAAATTAGAAGCAGCAATGAAGGGGCCAGCTTCTAGGAAAAACTTAGATGAATTAACTAAAAGCTTTACTGATTTTTATAGTATTGTAAGTGCTTCAACAACAAGTACAAGCGCTAATTTTGCAAAGTTGCGCGAAGAAATTTTAAAATTAGGTAAAGCATCTGGTCTTAACGCTTCGCAAATGGATCAATTAAAAGGCACTTTAGATTAGATGGGAAAGTCTGCCATAATTGCTGGCGCCGGAACGGTAAAAATTGCTCAAATTAAACGACAAATAGATGAAGCCGGTATGAGCGCCAGAAAAATGATGGAGGCATTTACTTCAGTTACTCCAATGCAAGGAATTACATCTACTATTGGCGCGGTGTCCTCTTTAGCCATGGGCTTAAATAGTGTTAAATCTGCAATTGAAGCATTAAATAATCCCGATTTATCTGGTTTTGAAAAGTTTACAACAGTAGCAATGGCAGTTTCTATGAGCTTTAATTCTTTTAAATAGACTGCGGCTAGCGCTAGTACGGCTATTAAAGGACTTACTATGTTATTTTTAGGAAGTGCAAACGCTGCTAAATTAACCGAAGCAGCCGCTATACGAAGTCAATTGGCTTATATTGCTTAGGGTCTTGCCGCAAACGATTTAAACAGAGCAGAAGCAGCTTTATAGCTGCGAAAATTATTAGGCATATCTCGTGAAGACGCGCTGACGCTTGCTAAAAGATTGGGCACAGCAGCCACAAAAGAAGAACGAAATGCCATTATAATGGAAATAGTGGCTCAAAAAATTGAAAATGTCGTTACGGATATGGCAGCCAAAAAGACGTTAGGGCATGCTACTGCTCAATTAGCTTTAAATTTGGCTAAAAAATTAGGCATTACAACAACCGCTGCTTTAACAGCAGTTACGCTTGCATATGTTGCCGCATTAGCTTTAGTTGTTATTGGTATTGTGCTTTTAATTAAGCATTTCAAGAATATGGAAACCGCCTAGCAAAAAGCCAATCGTGAATTGCAAGAAGCGAAACAGCAAACAGAGATGCTTAAAACCGCTTCTGAAGATGCTGCAACCGCAGTTAATACTTTAAAAGAAAGTTATGATAAATTTAATACTGCATAGGATAAATTGTCAACTTTGGTTAAAGGCACAACTGAATGGAAAGAAGCTTTAATAGAAGCTAATTAGGCTACTTTAGATTTAATTGAAAATTATCCAGAACTAGCACAATATCTTTATAATGATGACGGAGCATTAAATCTTGGCGGCGAATATAAAAAAGCATATAATGATCTTTTAGATAACATTATCGCGCGCCAGAATAATGCTATAAGTGCGAGTATTGCTTCTAAACAATCTGAGATTAAAGCTCAAAGCGAAGCTGATTATTAGAATTCAGTAGCGAGCAATGACGATTTAACTCTTTTACGACAAAAAAGCTATTATTTAGGGCAAGACGATGATACGCTTTATAGTTCTTATGAAGAAGCCCAATAGTATAAAGATAATCATTGGCTTTATAGAAATTATGCTATTCACGAGAAAGATACATCTCGCAATCTTACATATGATGAATATAATGTTATTCGTGAAGCACTTAAAGACAAAGAAGTTACTGACGTTTTTGATTATAAGAATAACACTTTACAGAAAGGCTTTTTGAACGACCTTGAATTAGATGACGATACAAAAAACCTTTTAAGGAATAATATTGAAGTTGTTAAAAATATTAATGACACTTTAATTCAAGAACAAGCGTCTCTTGATGCAAATACAGTTGCTTTAATAACAACTGCAAATGCGAGTAATGATGATTTTGCTGATAGTGATTATCAAAATGTCTTGTTGGATGCTGCTAATTAGGGAATTGAATATTATAAATCGTTAACTCCAGAGCAAAAGGCAGCTCAAGGTTTTTATACTGAAAACAGTGAAAATTTATTAACTAATTATCTTTCTTCTGCTATGGGTTTGGATGCTAATAGCTTACAAGATCAAGGAAACGGCTCAATAATTTATGGCAATCAAAAATATTCCATAGTGAATGGGCGTATTGTACGTTATATGCAACAAGAAGATGGTTCTTGGAAAAACGATGATAATTTCAAGGGCGTGTCTACTAGTTTAGCTGCTGATACTTTAAATCAATAGAAAGCGGCAACTATTTATAGTGATAGCTATGCTGGTTTAAATACAGAGTTAACTGCACAATTAGAAACTTATACAAAAGCGTTAAGTAAAGATTTTAGCGAAGAAGAAGCAAAAGCATTAGCTTTAAATGCTGTTAAATCACGTGATTGGGCGTTTACTACACCGGATGCAAATGGGAAAATACACCTAGCATAGGAGCAAACTGGCGGATTTGACGCAAATGGCTTAACAGAAGTTCAAGCTTTAGCTTTAAAAAATGCTGGCATAATGACCGATGAGCAATATATAAGTTATCAAGATGTTCGTAGAACACAACGAGAAGCGGAAAATGCTAATTGGGACGATGCCACAAATGATGAAGCTGTAAAATTAGCTTATGGCAAAGAAGAACTTAAATTAGATGATACTGCAATATAGGCTTATAGCGATGAATTACAAAAAAATAATGAATTATTAAAAGATAACGCAGAAGCTGCCGATGCGGTCGCCACTCAAAATATTTATAATAAAGCTCATTTTGAAAAATTATCTAAAGCGGTTAGTGATAATGCAGATGCTTTAGAAGCTAATGATAAAAATTCAGTTGAATATGCAAAAGCAATTGGAGCAATTACTAATGAAGTTAATGATTGGCTTGGCACTGATTGGGACACTGATGAAATTGAACAATATAAAGATGCTATTTTAGATGTTGCTAAAAATGGTGAAAATGCGACTGAAAGTATAAAAATTCTTCAAGAAGCAGCAGCTTCTAATTTAATTGATTAGGCAGAAATTTCGCAAGATAATAAAAATGCATTGCAAAATGAATTGACATCTATGTTGGATGAAGTGGATATTCCTTCTTTAGAGATAGGCACAGAAATTCAAGATGTTAAAGGTATGGAACAATTTGCTAATACATTAGGCGAATTAATTGATACCAGTTAGATGACGATTGAGGAAGCAAATGGAATTTTATCTTCTTTAAGTTTTAACCCTAAAATTGAGTATGAAGATATTCCTTTAACCGCAGAATAGCGCATTGATTTTGAAACAGGTGGCAATATTCAAATTGCAGGCAGAACAATTTCAAGAGCGAATAATTGGAGTTAGTATAATGCAAGTGAAGGTACAATTCGTATTGCGAAAATTAATGGTACTAAGTCTAATTTTACTGGTGGTGGTGCTCCATCTAAATCAAAAGGTAAAGGTGGCGGAGGCGGAGGTTCTAAAAAAACTAAAGAAAAGAAGCCTGCTGATAATAAAGACCGTTATCATATCGTAGATTAGTAGTTAGAAGATTTATCTAATTAGCTTGACGAATTGGGCGATGCCGAAGATAGAGCCTTTGGCGCTGAAAAAATTAAGACAATGGCTCGCGAGATGGCAAAGCTTAATGAGCAAGTTGCTAAATATAATGATAAGCTTGTTGAAGCTAAAAACTATCTTACGCAAGACCGTGCCAAAGCAGAAGATTTTGCTTCAAAAATTGGAATGTCTATTCAATATGGTTCTAATGGAGAAATTCTTAATTGGGACGAATTGAAAAAGGGTTATCTTGATTGGTATAACGCTGGTGTTGATAAATATAATGCTGGTGGTATTGATGATGATGCTTTTTCTAAACAATATGATGATGTTTATAACGATGCTATGGAAGCATTTGACCAATTAGAGGAAACTAATAATCTTGTTCAAGAGTTACAACAAAATATACTTGATACGCAACGTAAATATGAAGATATGTATCTTGCTATTCAAAAAGAAAAATTAGAAATTAATATTACAATTGATGAGAATGGTATGAAATTGCTTGAATATTTCTTTGATAAATTAAATGATGATTTATATGATAGTGTTGAACGTATGTCTATTCTTGAAGATTAGATTGGTAATTTAATTGATTAGGCGTCAGCTTATGAGCAAAATATTAATGGACTTCTTGGGACCGCTGGGCAATGGGATGGACTTAATTTTAATTCTTATGGCTTAACATTAGAAGATTTACCTGAACTTCTTTCTAAATCCAATAAAGAACTTTATGAAATTTTTGGCGGTGCCGGATCTAATGTTCAAGAAATTATTGATCAGCTTCAAAATGATTATGAAAAACTTCTTGATACGAATAAACAAATTACAGAAACTCGTTAGAAATTGGTCGAAGAAATTGGTAGTAGTTTTTCAAGTTGGAATGAAGAAATTAATAAAGCCGAGAATAAATTGGAATAGAACGCTTAGTTAATGGAGCATTATAGAAATGTTATTGATATTGTTGGCCGCAAGACATTGGGTATCACTTCTAAATTTATTAAAGACTATAATATTAAACAACTTGATAATGATTTAGCCCAGTTGTCAGCAAGTTATGCACAATTAAATGAACAACGCGAAGCCGTTTCTGCATTGGAACAAGCTATTATGCGCGAGACAAGTGAAGAAACAAAAGCTTTAATGTAGAAAGAGCTTGACGGTATGCGTGATGCGTTAAATGAGCAAGTTGAAGATACTGCGCAAAAATGGGAAGATTGTATGCGCGGTATTCAAGAAGCATATGAAGATACAGTTTCAGTTGCTCTTGATGATTGGCAAACTAAAATGGCTGGATTAGCTGGTTCTGCCGATATGCTTCAGTTGTCTTTTGATATGGCAACCGATATTGACGATAATTATCTTGATGATTATGATAAAATTTATGAATTAAGCAAATTATCTGCTGATATTAATAATTCTATTGACGACACTGATAATATTCAATCCAAAGAGGATTTAGTTGCCCTTATGGAAAAAGTTAATGAACTTAATGAAAGTGATGCTGATATTAGTCAATATACAGTAGATGTATTACGTGCTCGTTATGAATTATTAAAAGCAGAAGACGCGCTTAAAGAGGCATAGAATGCTAAATCAACAGTCCGTCTCACACAAGATAATGAAGGAAATTGGGGCTATGTATATACTGCGGATTAGGATGCGGTTTCATAGGCAGAACAAGAATATGCCGATAAACTTCATGCTCTTGAAGAGATAAACCAAAATTATATTGATGATTTAGATTAGAAATTAGCTGATTTAACAAAAAATGCTTCTGAAAAAATTAATCAAATAGCACAAGATAGCACCCTCACTCTTGAGGAGAAAAAAGAAAAAATTCAAGAAGTGTATGAATATACAAATGAGATGGAACGTTATCTTATGGAGCAGACTCAACTCGCTCTTGAAGATGCGATGAAAATCTATGAAGTAGACGCTCAGAAATATAGTGAACTTACAGGCAATAAAATGCTTGATGACGAAAAATGGGTTAATTCTTTTGAAGAAATGAAAATAGCTCAAATTACAGGGTTTACTGAACTTCAAGATTGGGACCAGCAATTTTCTGATAGTTGGGATGATACCGTTCGTAATCTTATTACTACAACAGATGAATTTGTTGAAAAGAATGCGGAAGCATTTGATACAGTTAAAATGGATATTAAAAACGCCTCCGAAGAAATGGGAGACGACTTAAATCAGATTGCTGATGATACAAATAAAGTTCGTGATAGTATTATTGATATGGGCGCTGATGCTGAATAGACTATTATTAGCGTAATTGATTATGCTAAAACTTGGTCAGACGAATGGAGTGCGGCTATTGATGCTATTATTAGTAAAAATGAATTACTTGCTAAAAGTTGCGATACTATTATTTCTAAATTAGCTGATGCCTAGGCGGCGAATGATGCTTTAAATAAATTAGAAGAAGAAAAAGCCGGTCAAGATAATGGAAATAGCAATGGCGGAAGCGGAGCTGGTAGTGATATTCCTGGGGGAAATAACTTCCCTAGCAGTAATCCTGGTGGTGGACGAGGACAGACTTGCGTTAAATCTTGCTCTGGCACTTGTGCAGAATGGTGCGGCGGAAGTAGTTGTATGAGTGGTTGTAAAAGTTGCCAAATTGGATGTAGTTAGGGCTGTAAAAATAGTTGCCATGGGACTTGTAAAGATACCGCCAGTTTTAACAGTCAAGGTTGTTTTGCGCCAGATACAAAAGTTTTAATGGCAGATTTAACTGAAAAAGAAATTCAATATATTAAACTTGGAGATATGGTTATGTCTTATGATGAAGTTTCATAGATTTTTATGCCGAAACGAGTAACAAAAATTTACCCTCATTATAATACTCCAAAAATAGTAAAAATTATATTACAAGATAATATATCTCTTGAGTTAACTCCGGGCCATCCAATTTTATCACAATTCGGTTGGCGCTCTTTGGACACGCTTAATTCTTTATTTGAGCATGGCGTTGTTGTAAAAGAATTACAATATAACGATATTATTTTAGGTTATAATAATAATTATAGTGTTCAGTCAATTCAAGAAGTAAATATTGGAAATAATTATACAAGCTATAACTTAGAAGTTGAAGATTATCATACTTTTATTACAAATGGAATTATAGCACATAATCAAAAAGTTAATCTTGGTATTTTTGACACTGGTGGATATACAGGCACTTTCCAATATGCTGATACAGGAATGTATACAGGACAATGGGCAAATGGCTCAGTTCGTGCAAATGGACGTTTAGCATTCCTTCATCAAAAAGAACTTGTTCTTAATGCTCACGATACTGAAAACTTCTTGCAAGCCGTAGATATTGTTCGTAATTTAAATGAGAGTTTAGATTTAGGGGCGTTATCTATGAGTAAAGGTTTAGGTAATATAACTGCTCGTGGTTTAGACCAAAATGCAGTGCAAACCATAGATTAGAATGTTTCTATCAAAGCAGAATTTCCAAATGCCCAAGATAGAAATGAAATTGAAGAAGCATTTAATAATCTTATTAACAAAGCATCGCAATACGCGAACCGTAAAAATAAATAAAAAAGAGGGGCTTAATTGCCCCTCTTTTATTTTTTGGGCATATGAAAATAATTCACTTTGGGCAGTTTTCATTATAAAAGAGAAGATTATTTAGAGTAAAAGGAGGTAGTCGCATTGGCAGAGAAAAAAGATTATGCCGAAACTTTATTTTAGTCAATTTAGACTTTAATAGATAGCTCTGTATCATCTTTAAGATATGACAGAACAATTACAGGCACAATTGTTAACAATGATGCCAGAGCGCGTGGAGAATATTTAGTGAGCGATGGAGCATCAACCTTTACCGCTTATAGCGATATTACCACTTATCAAAACGATACAAGCGTTTATATCACCATTCCAGAGGGTGATTATAACAATAAAAAAATTATACTTGGTAGACGCACGAGTTCAGATAGTGAATATTTTAATTATGTTGCTCCAAGTGAAACTTTTGTAGATATTACTGGTGATTTAAAAGGCGCAATCGCCGGATCGCCTTTTTCGATTTTAGCCAATGGAGATACTTTTTTAAAAAAAGTATATTCTATAACTAACGCCCAGAAAAAATATGATAGATTATGTGTTAAAGCCGATTTTATGAATACTCTTAATCGTCTTGAAACGGTTGCTGGCGATTATGGTTTATACATTAAAATTAAATATACAGATGAAATTGATACAACCGCTTTACAAGAGAAAACTTTTAATTTTTCTCAAAATGACATGTATGGCGATGTTTATAATTTTACCAATTATTTTTCACAAGAAGCGGTATTTGATATTAGCGGGCTTGGAAATATCACAAATATCGATGCGTTTCTTTATCAAAACTCTAATTTTAAAAAGATTAAGTCAACAGCAGACGGTAATGATGACTATGAATTAATTCCTAGTAAAATTATTGAGAAAAATCAAAACGGCGAAATTGTCTATATAGAAGAAATGGAGCCTAATATTTTTGTTGACAATATTAAAATTAGTCTTGGTTATGATTTAAATAATTTTGATAATGATACTGTTATTGTTTATACATTAGATTCCGCCCAATATAGTTCAAGCGATAGCGCAAAGGCAAGAGAGCGTGAAATTCAGGCTCGTTGGGTTCATAAAACTGATGATGGATTTATTTCTGTTCTTGAACAAGATTTAGCTAATTATAATGCACAAATTCATTGGTATCATTATCAATTAGATGAAAAAGTAAAACAAGATGAATTTGGTGGCAAATATTGGGTCCCAATTAAAGATTATAGCGGTAAACAATATTTAGATAAAAACGACGATTATAAATGTTATATTGAGTGTGACCCAGCGGTTTAGGACGAAAACGTTAAAGCAGTTATTAGTTTGCCATCGTCAGAAAGAAATGAATATCTCCAAGAGGTTTCTGAAACACTTAATAAAGGCGATTTAATCTCCGTTGACTAGATTGAGATTTTATTAAAAGAACTTAATGAAGCTCCAAACAGGTTGACAAATGACGATATATTAGAAGCTCTTAATGATTTAATTACGAAATATACAGAGCTAGAAAGCCCCACAGAAAACGAACAAAAATGTCTTGAATATTTAAATAAAATTAATGAGGAGATTAGTGGGCTTCCTTGTATTGATTTATATAGTGATATTGTTCAAATCCACAATACCACGCAAGTTCAAGCGCGTTTAGCCGTAGACCTTGTTTAGGCAGTGTCAATTTCTGTTGGCGATGAAAAAGACTCATATAAAGGCGTTTATATGATTTATGGCGAAAACGGTGAAATTATGAATAGTTCAATTTCTGCCCAACGCCAAAAATTAATTCTTTCCTATGGGTCATTGTTAACTGGTTTAAAAGAATTTGATGGAAATGGCAGTGAGCTTGTTTCTTGGCGCTTCCCGTTAACTAATACTATGATACGTATGCCTGTTGAGGGCATTGAATATATAAATGAAAATATTGAATATAATGGAGAATCTATTCCTAGTATTCAATATAGAAATGACGCAGGAGAAATAACCGAAGCAGAAAACGCAACTTGGGCTATTATTAATCGCGTGATTGAAAAAACAGACGGAGAAGATAAAATAATAAAAATTGGTGATTTTGACTTGAAAACCACTGAATAGATTTTCCGTATTAAAGACTATTATACTTCTGTTGGTAGAAACACTATTTATTGTGAAATCCAAAAAGGTGGTTATGTTTACGTAGCAGAAATTACGCTTATTTTTGGAGTAGCAGGGACAAGCGGGACTGATTATACTTTAAGGATTATTCCATCTAAGACTGCAATTAGTTATGATGAGACTACTAAAACATCACAAATCACTTTAACTGCCCATGTTTATGATTATAATAACCAAGAGGTAGAGATAAAGAACATTGATTATTCCTTTGTCTCGCCGAACAGTTTAGATACGGCATTAACTGAAATCCCTGACGGGTTTCCAGCTCAATTTGAGAAAATAACTGGTTCTACTACTGATACAGTAGTTAAAGTTAATTTCAAGCCCGCAGAAGTTAATAATAGCAAATATTATGTAATTGTTAAGGCATCCGCGTAGATTGATACATTGGATACATACTTAACTACATTTTTCCCTCTCTCTTGGAGTAGTAATTTAAGTGATTACAACCATTTTGAGGGCCCAGATAAAATTATATATAGCGCGCAAGGTGCTAATCCTTTTTATTATAAAAATAATTTTGCGCTATATAGTAAATTAGATAAAGAAGTTAGTGGTATTACTTGGTCTTTAGAGGCTTATGATACTGATTTAAGTTATGATGAAGAAACGAAGCAATATAAGCCCGCGAAAAAATTCTATCCGTCTCTTTTGGCAAATAATGGTTTATATAGTCTTAAAGTGCCTTCTATGTATATAAAAGAAAATCATTTATGTAGATTAGTTGGTAAAATAAAGAATGATATTGTTTGGATTTAGCCATTGTATATTGCTCAAAATGCTTATAATTCACCCCTGTTAAACGCTTGGGATGAAAATGTTTCTATTGATGAAGAAGGCGGAACTATTATGGCTCCTATGATTGGTGCTGGCAAGAAAAATAATAACAATCAATTTAGCGGAGTTTTAATGGGCGATGTTAAAGCGAAAGTAGATAATTCAGTTGCTTTAACTGGCTTATATGGCTATCAAAATGGCATTTAGACTTTTTCGTTAACAGAAGATGGTAAGGCTAAATTTGGTGCTTCTGGCGGCGGTTAGATTTAGATAGATGGCGAAACTGGTTTTATTCAAAGTGGTAATTATGCGGTTAATGATGAGACCGGTATGAAGATTGATTTGGAAAAAGGGCATATAGATGCTTATAATTTTAAATTGACTTCACGAAAAATTACAATTGATTCGTCCAATAATCAAAAAGATAAATTTGATTATTTTACTATTAAAGGTGATGGCGAAATTGAAGAGGTTTCTTATACAGTAGATAATGAAATTATAAAAGATTATACTACTACAACTACTACAGTTAATAATTAGGTATTGATAAATATTGGTAATAAAAATTATTATTTGTAGACTTTAAATTTTAATAAAGAAACTAATCACGAGGCAGGTTTGCGATTAGATTTACAAAAAGGAACGCTTACCGCTTACAGTGGTTTTAATTTGACTGCCGTTAGTCCATAGGTTAAAGTCAATACTGGCGATGAAGATGTATATCAAAGAGGGGTATTATCTCTTAATGCTACTGCCGCAGAGTTTCCGTTATAGTTAAAGTTGGGGAAAGATACTCCATTTAAATTGAGTTGGATTGGATATCTTTATACGACTAAATTATAGGCTATTGGTGGAACTGTCGGCGGTTGGGAAATTAATTCTAAAGGTTTAATGTCTTCTAATAAAAAAATTGAATTAAATAATGATTCTTCAAATACCATTACAATAAACACTCCCACTACAACAATAACATATACTGGTTCATATATCAGTATTGGCAATAAAGAAAGAATTTCTACAGTAGTTTCATATTCATCCTATCCGGCAGACCCTGGTTTGACTGGACATGCTGAAGGTAGTTTCACAAGTGATGATATAGGGAAATACTATAAAAAAGGTGAAGGAAATTTCTATAAAATTGTATCTACAGACCCCCCATATTATTTAACAAAAATTGATGCTTCTGCTGACAGTGGCGTTCACTTGTTGGGAGATGGGCGACTTATAGCCAAAAATTTATATATTGAAGGGGGTGAGGGGAGATGGAATGGTTCCGTCCGTTGGGCAGATTATACAGATGGAAATACGCATTCCCACCCCCTATCTGGTCAAAAAACAGTAATTACTACAACTGGAAAAGATTGGATGAGAAAAATAGACAATAAGGCTAGTGATATTAATAAAATTATAATGTATGATATAGAAAATTATACTATAACTTGTAATTGTTCTGGTGATACTAATAAAGGATTAACAATTTCGGCTACAGTCTCACCTAATATTGGGAGTAAATATACTTATTATACGCCAAACGCTTATAATCATGCAACAGCAACATATAATTCATCTGCTGTAACTTATTATACACAAACATTTGGCTTTTTAGGCATACCTATTTATTCAAAAGTGAATTTAAAGGCATAGCGAACTGGCGAAAGTGAAATTAAAATTATAGAGGTTTAATATTAAAAGAGAGAAAAAGGAGAAAATAGTTATGAATTTAACTAATAATGAAATTTATATGTATTATAATAATTTGGAGCATTCATTTATCAATGAAACAAGACAAATGCCTGCGAAAATTTATTTTTATATATTAAAAAATCAAAAAACATTAGAAAAACTTGTTCAAGAGATTGAACAAGGCAAAATGTATATTATTGATAAATATCATATTCAATTTTCAGGAGACGGCCAATTGTTGGCCTCTCACGAAGATGAACAAAGTGCAAATAAAGAATTACAAGAATTAAGTAACATTGAACAAAATGTTAATATCTATATGCTTAAATTACAAGATATAGAAGATTTAGAATTTACTCCGCAACAAATGGAAGCATTAATGTTTATGATTGAGGAGTAATATAAAGGAATAAAAGGAGTGAAGTTTATATGGCAAGGCTCGCTCCACCTATCGTAGAAGGAACAATTCCGGCTTTTTGGGGGACGGCAATAACCGTCCCCTTCGCCATGAATAGAAGTGTTTCTACCGAATAGGTGGCTCAAATGGTTTTAAAAATTAAAACAATCGCAAGTTCTACCTATTTGGGAACCGTCAAAGGTAAAATAAATTGGAAAACAATGACTGTCAAGTTTGAATTGTCTGAACAAGCAGAAATTGTAAAGAATTTACATCCTGGGCAGTTTTATAAAATATAGATGGCATTTCAAGATTGGGCAATAGGCGCAAATAACAAAAAGATAGAAGGAGAAATTGGTTATTATTCTGCGGTTAGTGTTGTAAAATACACTTCACAACCGACGGTTGTGATTGATGGTTTAAAGACTAATTTAATTAATAACCATACTTTAACTTATATTGGGCATTACTCTCAAAAAGGAGAAAATGCTGATACGACAGAAAAAGAATATAAATATCAATTTACTATTTATGATAGTAATAAAAATATTTATATGACCTCTGGTGAACAACTTCATAATTCATTAAACGATACCGAATATAATAGTTCTAATGATGTTTATGACTGTGAATATGAATTATTACCAGGATAGACTTATTATATTCAATATACAATTACTACTATCAATAATTTAATTGTATCTTCACACCGTTATCGCATTCAATAGAAAATATCTATTGAACCTAATTTAAATGCTGACATTGATTTGGGATTAAATTTTGATAATGGTTATATTACCGTTTCATTAATTCCGCATATGGAAAATGGCGCTCCTATAGGCAGTAATGGGGCGTTTCTTTTATCTCGTGCGTGCGCAGATAGCAATTATACTAAATGGGATAATTTAACTCGTTTTCGTTTAAATAATGAAACGGCGCAAGGCATTATTTTTAAAGATTTCACTATTGAGCAAGGTAAAACTTATAAATATGGCATTGCTCAATTTAATGATGCGGGATTATATTCTAATCGTAAATTATCACAAGAAATTTATAGTGATTTTGAAGATAGTTTCTTGTTTGATGGTAAGCGTTAGTTGAAAATACGCTTTAATCCGCAAGTGGCTTCTTTTAAAACTGATATTTTAGAATAGAAAACCGATACCATTGGTAGTAAATATCCGTTCGTGTTTAGAAATGGGCGAGTGAATTATAAAGAATTTCCTATTTCAGGACTTGTGTCTTATCAAATGGACGAAGAACAATTATTTATGACAGATAAAGAAATGTTGTTATTAACTGATAATCAAAATAGAGAAGATAGTCCAAGCAAGTTTATAGATACAATAAGAACTCGCACGACTGATTTATCGGCCTATAATTTTATGGCTGAACGTGAGTTTAAACTTCGCGTATTAGATTGGATTAATAATGGAAAGATTAAACTTTTTCGTTCTCCTGGCGAGGGTAATTATCTTGTACGTTTAATGGGAACTACTATGTCTCCTAATAATACGGTAAGTCGTCTTATTCATACTTTTAATAGTCAAGCGTATGAGATGGCGGAATGTAATTATAAAAATTTACTTGCTCATGGAATTATTCAAGAAAATGTCATTAATCCGGTTGTATTAAAATGGAAAACTGTTAATATTAAGAAGGATATATTAGACATTATCAACGAAGAAGAAGATGAAAAAAATGGTAATATTATTAATTAGGGCGGAATAAAGTATGTAAAACTTAATAAAGATGTTATTACCACTTTTAAAATTGATGGGCTTATTCCTGGAACTGTTATTCTTTTAGCAAATAGTAAAAGTAATGATGCTTTATAGCAAATTACTATTGGTGCTACTGGCGCTTATTATATAGACGAAACTGTTGATATTAATGCTATATATGCTAAAATAGATGATTTAAAGCATAATTACGGTATTAATATTTTTTACAGTTATTATAGTGCGGTTTCTAACTCGTTTGAGGATATTGATGAAGTTAATGCTTCGGTGGTGCCAACTCGCCAATTCTTTAATAGTGAAGAAATTATTGAAGCTTTAAATAATGTTTATTATTATACTGATATTGGAGTTGCTGGGGTTGAACCTATTCCTAATATAAAAGAATAGATTTCATTACTTAATTATGTTTCTTTTACGCTAAAAGAAGGCGTTGGGCAAAAATTATATATGGTTAAACTTAGCAAAGACAATAATTAGTATAATTATTATACAAAGGCGTTGACTGAGGCCCAAGCCGCGAAATATGGGCAAAAATATATATTTAATTTTGATGATATGAATCCATATTATTCATATCCAGTATATAATACAGAAAAAGAGCCAAAATTAATTGGTTATTTATGTAGAGGATTTCATAAAGAGGATGATAAAACTATTTATGGAGTTTATTTAAATCGTTCTCAAAAATTCGATAATGAGAACAACGAAATAGATGAAAATAATCCAATTAGTAATCCTTCTTATACGGCAAACTGTATTGAGATTACAACTAATCATAATGACGAACCATTTAAGGAGACTCGTCAAATTATGGATTTAACAGATACTGGCAGTTTTACTACTAAATTTTTAACAGATATGCCGAAAAAAATACGCATTGGCGCGAATGTTCGTGCTGATATTACATATACATCTAATACTATTGTTTATTAGATTGAACGTAATAATGATGCGGTGAAGAAAAGCAAACAAAATTGGGAAAATGAACGATAGGCTTATCAAAATTATTTAAAAAATATTGATGTGGAGAATTTTAGTATAGAATAGCAAAAAGAATTAGAACAATATCGCATTAATAATTTAAATGCCTATTATATGTATATTAAAGACTTAACGCAAGCATTAGCGGAAAAGGAGGAATAATGAATGAAAAATCCAATGCTTAATGAAGATTTTTTATTAGAATTGGAAAAGGACCGTAATAGAGAGGTTTATGCACGCATTATTCTCCTTGACGTTAATGAACTTCCGATAGAAGAAATTGAGGGGAAAGTAGTATCCGGTTCGATTAATATTGACGGAACATCGGTTGTTCGTAGGACTTGTTCACTTCAATTGGTTTCAAATAATATTAATATTCACGACTTTTATTGGGGTGTTAAAAATAAATTTAAATTAGAAGTCGGGCTTTTAAATGTTATTAATAATGAATATCCTGATATTATATGGTTTAAACAAGGAATATATGTAATTACCGCTTTTTCCGCTGTTATTGGTGTAAATAATTATACTATTAGTATTAGTGGTAAAGATAAAATGTGTCTTCTTAATGGAGATATGGCTGGACAAATTATGAATATTTCAGAAGACTTTGGTGTTAAGTGGATTTGGAAAAATGATGAGCATACTGAATATGTCGCCGAAGATATTGAAATTAAAGAAATTATTTATAAAGGTGTTTAGACTTATGCTGGCGAATTGCCTCAAAATATTATT
>ULVD01058429.1_pt1 | contig 17747 bp, 19 predicted proteins | sample 1959101 | NCBI WGS metagenome assembly ULVD01 (sample SAMEA4835777, study PRJEB28245) | human gut metagenome | biome: gut microbiome; material: fecal sample | place: Denmark | collected 2008
ACTGTTTTATCATCGCCCTTAAAAAAGCGATCTTTTCGTGAGTTCGGCGTTTGCTCTGCCGATCTTACGCACAAACCATACCAATTTCCGTATGGCGGGGCATCCACCGACACACGGACGTACACCTTATGAAATATGCGCCTGCAAAACCAAAGCGGCAGCTCAATACCTTTTGGGTATAAAGCTGCCGCTTTTCTTTCAGACTAAGTCAATGACTCAGCCAGCGTAAGTATTTACTTTTCGGAAAGTCCGGGGATGATCACTTTATGAAGGTGATCTCGTCGAAGATGATGGTGGAGCTTGCGTCGTAGGTATAGCCGTCGGTGTAGCAGCGCATATTTTCAACGAAAACAAAGTCGTTGAAGCAGCCTGTGGCGGAATCCCAGTACTGACCGTCGTATGTCTGATAGTAGGAGGTCGCGGGGATGTACATCCAGCCCTTGAAGTTATCCGGGATCTCCTGGCGGCAGGAGTTTATGTTAGTGGTTTGAGTCCATACACCATCGGCGTAGTAGTAGGAAACTGCTGAGCCGGTGGCTTTGTCGGGTCCCTGTGCGCGGATGTTGTTGGTGTTGATGGTGACAGAGGCACACATTTTGGCTTCGGGGTTATCGGATTTCTTTACATTGGAGAAGTCGACATAGAACAGAATGCCCTTTGCTCCGCTGACATCGCGGATGTAGTTCGGGGATATGGTGATCTCGCCGCGGCTGTCCTTGGAGTCTGCTTTACCTGCAAAGCAGACTGCCTTGCCGTACACTGCTCCGCCGGCTTCGTCAACAAACTTGGTGCTGCCGGATGAGTTGCCGGAGATGCTGTACTCTGCCTCGTCGTCACAGCACATAAGGCGGGTGAGGATGGAGAAGGTCGAGCCGTCGGGAAGCGTCTGCGGCATTGCAAGGCGCAGGATGGTCATTTCGGCATCGGGAATAGTGTCAGCCGCAAGGGGCGGATCGGTTTCGGGAACAGTGGTTTCCACTTTCTTTGTGGTTTCGGGTGCTTTGGTTTCGGGCTTGTCGGTCACCTCGGGAGCCTTAGTGGTGTCGGGTGCTTTGCTTGCTTCGGGAGAATTGGATGACACATCGCCTGCTGCGGTCGTGCTGGTGCCGCCGTTTCCTCCGGCATTGCACGCCGCGAGGGAGAAGAGCATACAAAGCGCAAGAGCTATGGCTGCTGTACGGTAAAACTTCATGTTTTGATTCCTCCTGAAAAATGGTTTCTCTTATAACCGTTTTTACGGTTATTTTAATTATAACCCAATGCGGCGCGAATGTCAATAGAAATCGGGGCAAAATCGAAATTATAAGTTTTTTGTGAACTTTTCTCTGTGCATCGGATATTTTTTTCAATCTCACTTGTAAATTGCGCATCCGTATGATATAATAATTTGGTATAGGATTCTGCTTCCGCGGCTGCGCGGAGCTTACATATAATTTTGGAGGGTTTCATTTTGAAGGAAACAATAAAGCTGCGCTCGGGCGTCACCGTAACGGCTATACGCGGTCGTGACGCGCGGGCAAAGAATTATCTTACCCGTTCCGATCTTGCAAAGCTGCACCTGCGAGCCGCCGCGCCCGCGGCGTTCGAGGAGGTCGAGGGGGGAGTGCGCTTCTGGTTCGACCCGGAAGCCGTGACCGAGGCCGACCCTGAGCTTTGGTATGTACCGGACACACGGCGCGAATGTCTTGAGCTTTCGTCCGGTGATATTATCGAAAGGGTAAGCGTACGCCGCGCCGCCGCGCTCGGCTTTTTCACTAAGGAACGTCTTGCCGGCATGAAGCTGGAGATCGTCGAGCAGCCGGTGGCGTTTTCCCGCCGTTCCGACGGAACTCCGGTTTATCTTTACGACAAAGCCACCACGGTACGTATGCCTCTGCTCTGCGTCAAGTGCGGAAAGGACGTAAGATACCGCAAAAAGCTCTGCCGCGCCTGTTATGAGGAGGAGCTGGCTGTCCGCCGCGCCGAAGGCAACGCGCACCGCGCCCGACACTACGGCATGGAGCGTTCCCGCGTTCTCTTTTTCGACCTTGAACTTACCGGATTTTACGACCGCGACGAGATCATTTCGATCAGTATCTGCGACGCAAACGGTAAGCTGATAATGAACACGCTGGTGCGTCCCACGCATACACGCAAGTGGAACAAGACCGAAAAAATACACGGCATTACCCCCGAAATGACCGCAAACGCGCCTACCCTTGAAGAGCTTACTCCGCAGATAAAGGAAATATTCGCCGGAGCCGACCGCATTATCGCTTACGGTGTTTCCACCGATTACAGTCATATCAAGTATATCTACCCAACGGAGGAGGAAAGACGCGCGCTCTGGGCAAAAATACGCTGCTGTGCCAATGAATTTGTGCGGTACATACACGAGTGCCGCCCCGACGTCGAGCACGCAAGCCTTACCGATGCCATGGCGTGCCTGGGCATCGAGTGGGACGGCGTGGCGCACACCTCGATCGCCGACACCATCGGATGTATGAAGGTGTGGGGCAAGCTGTTCCCCAACTATTACATTGAGACCGGAGAGGCTGATCCTGAGCCGGAGGATGAAAGAAGCGCCGCCTTTGACTACGCTCCGGAGACGGAGGAGGAAGAAGAAAGCGAAAGCGCTGCCGCCGATGAGGAGCGCTCCACCCTTTTTGACCTTGATCTTTACGCGCTTGCGGCGGACGACGGCTCGTCGGACGCGGAAGCCGGCGCGGCAGAGGATCGCACCTGACACATTGAATTGCCCCAAGGAGGATCGCAATGAGTGATATTTCAAAGCGCCCGGGAGCGCAGACTACCTCTGCGCCGGCGGGAAACGAGACTTTTGCCCTGCTTACCACTGCAAGGGACAACGCGGAAGCCGCATTCATTGAAAGCGTTCTTCGCGGAGAGGATATCCCATATGTCACGCGCCCGCACTCCCGCGAAAGCTGGAACCGCGTGATGCTCGGATTTGATCTCGGGGGCGTTGATTTCTTTGTTCCCGAACGACTGCTTGACGACGCGGCGGCACTGCTTGCTCCCGCAGACGGCGAGGACGGTCAGGATACGGACGGAGAAAACAAATAAAATCAAGGGTAATAACGGACAAAGTCATGTCAGAATTCAAAGAAATACTGCTCTGCAAATACGGGGAGATCTGCCTTAAAGGCGCAAACCGCGGCTATTTTGAGTCGCTGCTCAGCCGTGAGCTGAAATATCGCCTCTCTCAGGTGGGAAACTACCGTGTAATAAAGGGCAGAAGTCTTGCGCGCATCGAGCCGGCAGAGGAGGACTCCGATATGGACGCCGCCTACCGTGTTGCAATGCACACCTTCGGCATCATTGCCGTCAGCCGTTCGGCGTATGCCGAAAAGGAGATAGGCGAGCTTTGCCGCACTGCGGTCGAATATCTTGCCGGAACGCTTTCGGCGGCAAAGAGCTTCAAGGTAGAGGCGCGGCGCGCCGACAAGAGCTTTCCCATGCATTCGCAGCAGATATGCGAGGAGCTGGGCGCGGCTATACTTCAGAATTATCACAACCTGCGGGTCGATGTGCATCACCCGGAGGTCACTGTGATGTGCGAGGTGCGCGAGGAGGGCGCGTATATTACCGCCGGTCAGCAGCACGCCGCCGGGGGAATGCCGGTCGGCTCGAACGGTAAGGGTCTGCTTCTCCTTTCGGGCGGCATAGACTCTCCTGTCGCGGGCTGGATGATGGCAAAACGCGGCATCAAGCTCGAGGCGGTATATTTTGAGTCCTTTCCATATACCAGCGAACAGGCAAGAGACAAGGTCGCCGAGCTTGCGCGGCGGCTTACAATGTGGTCGGGAAGTATGTTCCTTCACGTCGTGTCCCTGACGCATATTCAGGAGGAGCTGTCCCGCGCCTGCTGCGAGGACTATTTCACCCTGCTTTTGCGGCGTTACATGATGGCTATCGCCACGGATATTGCCAAAAAGAACGACTGCGGCGCGCTGATAACCGGCGAGAGCATGGGACAGGTGGCGTCACAGACGATGCAGGCGCTTGCCGTTACCAACGCGGCGACAGACCTGCCGGTCTTCCGTCCCCTTATCGGCATGGATAAGGAGGAGATAATCACCCGCGCGCGGGAGATAAACACGTTTGAAACGTCAATACTGCCTTATGAGGATTGCTGCACCGTGTTCACTCCGAGGCATCCCAAGACCCGCCCGGAGCTTTCAAAGGTGCTGGTCGAGGAGCGCAAGCTCGATTTTGAGGCGCTTTGCGCCGAGGCGGCAGATACGGATAACGTGATATACCTCAAGGCGGATTTCAGGGATTGACGCGGCGGCTGCAGCCTGAAAACGCAAAAATAAGAAAAATGCCCGAAAACTATTGACAAGAGACGCACAATAGTGTATAATATTTATCGTCAGTCGCGGCAGGGTTGAAAATGCTGCCGCGGCGAAAACTCAACACCCTTGGAGAAGTACTCAAGAGGCCGAAGAGGCGCCCCTGCTAAGGGTGTAGGTCGCGAATAGCGGCGCGAGAGTTCAAATCTCTCCTTCTCCGCCAGAAAAACCACAATATATAGTGTTTAAACAGTCGTAAAAGCACTATATGTTGTGGTTTTTTCTTATTCAAAAGATTTCATACCCCATTCAATACCCCTTTCAGATTTTGAAAGGGCTTTTTTTACCCCTTTTTTACCCCAAGACTTTCATAAAAATTCTGCATTCGCTCCGCGCTTTCCTGCTTCATGCGTTCAGAAATATGCCCGTAAACATCAGCGGTGAAACTCGCCGTCGCATGACCGAGGTTTTCACTCACGGTTTTCAAGGCATCCCCGGCTTGAAGAGCGTTGACCGCGTAACTATGGCGGAGTGAATGAAACCTGAGGTCAGCTCGCCCGATTTTCGCGGCGATGCGCTTCACGGTTTTGTATGCCGTCTCAGGCACAATAAAATGTCCAATCGCATTCGTGAAAACGAAATTATTGTCATTCTCCCAAGCCAGACCGACGGCAAGGTGATTTTTTACCTGCTCAGCCTTGACGCGTCTCAGAATGTCCATCACGACAGGAGCGACCGTCAGCGTTCTCGCCCGGTCACTTTTGGTCGAGGAAACGAAGTGTCCCGCCCCGCGTCCTTTTGCCTTCAAAAGCTGCTGCTTGACTGTTACAGTTCCTTTTTCGAAGTCGACAGCATCCCATGACAGCCCGCAAATTTCTCCCTCTCGCATTCCCGTGAAAAGCGCAATCATTATCAGGTCACGGAGAGGCTCACCCTCCAGCGCGTCAAGGAAACGCCTTGTTTCGTCCTCTGTGAGAGGGCGAACGGGCGAACCTCTTTTTTCTCGAGACGCGGGAGCGTCACCGCATCGGCGGCGTTGTAATTCAGATACCGCAGTTCGACGGCTTGCTGAAGCGCACGGTGCAGAATTCCGTGGACCAACTTCACGGTTTTCGGCGAAAGTTCCTTTTCACGGCTCAATGAATTCAGAAAACTTTGAATTTTCGTTGCATCAAGCGCGGTCAGCTTGTAGCGTCCGAGTGCGGGCTTCAAGTGGTTCTCAACTTTGCTTTTATAGGCTGCCAGAGTCAACGGTTTTGCACTCGGAGCGCAATATTCGGCGAGCCAAGTGTCAAGCCATTGAGAAACCGTCAGGCGCTGAGGTGGCAAATATGAGCCGTCGTCGACAGCCTTCAATGCTTCACGCAGCAGCCGCATAACCTCTTTTTGCGATTCTCCGTAAATGCTCCGGCGCTTTCCGTCAGCCGCGATGTAACGCGCCTCCCAGCGTCCGTCGGGACGTTGGCGAACAGAGCCGCTTCCGCGCGGCGCGATTTTTTTATTTGCCATTTTTATTTCCCCTTTTTGATTTTTGTTCCGGAAGCCATGGTTTTTTCTTGCGAAGCTTGCTTAAATACTCATTGTATTGACGGTAGTTTTCAGCGGTCGGAGCAGCTCGAACCAGTCGATTAAAACGGCTGCAATTGTTGTCGAAGTCGGTGATGAGGGCAAACAGTTTTCGAGAGTCCCGAAATTCGAGTCCCTCCTGCTGATAAACAGCATCCTTGAAATTTTTTCGCCAGCGCCGGAAGCGCTGCTCGAGCTCCCGCACTGTCTGCTCACAGGCTTTGACGCTGTCATCGCGGAACAGGTCGGAGCATGGGCTTTTACGCCCGCAAAACTCTTGTTTCATTGACGCAGAGGCGAACCACCGCCCGCAGTGAGCGCATCGCACGAGCTTTAAGCCGTGATACGCATAAAAATATAGCGCCGCCAGAGCCACCTCAGCAAGAGTTTTCAGACCTGAAAAGACCATCTCGGTGCCGCCGTTCCAAAGTGACGGAGTGAGAAATTCCCCTGAAAGCCGCCAGTCGGAGCGAAAAACGACCAGCCTTTCAAGCGTCGGTAAAATATATTGTTGCATCCGCTCGACGTTTTCGCCGTCAACGCGAAGCTCCCTTGCGCGGTCAACGTGCCAAGCCGTCAACAGCTCATCGAGAAGCCACAGCGAATTCCCATATTCATTGAATCCCCACAGTGTTTCCGTCCTTTCTCTTCCGGCGGCATCAGCCAAACGTGCAGCAATGTCATCCGCGCTTCCGGCAAAACGTTGCGCCAGTGTTTCATAAACATCGCCGAACAGATTCTCCGTGCGAAATTGCGCCGTTACCGTATTATCGTCATAAATAATGGAAAACTGCTTTCCGACCTTCAAAAACATTATTTCTAAGCCTCTTTTATATCGTCTGGTATTATTATATCACAAAGAACTGATAATGTCAAGATTTTTTGTTTCCTTTCAACTCGATAAAAAAGAGAAAAATAAGCTATATATCGTTGCGTCTTTTCGTGTATAATTAAAGCGTCGAGAGGGTCAAGCTCTCTCAGAAATCATAATATAAGGAGCGATACCACAATGAACAACAACGAAAAAATCGCACTTTCGGTCGCAGAAGCTGCCAGTGCTCTCGGCGTTTGCAAGGCTCAGGTTTACCGTTACGCAGCCGAAGACCCTGCATTTCCCGCCGTCCGTGTCGGCGAAAAGCGCCTTATCGTCCCGCGTCAGGCGCTCGAGCAGTGGCTTGCAAACCGCGTGAGCGAACGCAAGGAGGGCTAAATGGTCGCTGAAATCCTTTGTCATGGACGCGAGAATGCCATACTCGGACGCGACCTCTGCAAAACTTTAGGATTCAACAGTCTTGCATCGCTCCAGCGTCAAATTGCCTCCGAACGAATCGCCGGAAAAAACATTCTCAGCGCATCCGGGAAAGACGGAAACGGTTATTTTCTGCCCTCGCGTGATTTAGAAACCGCAGCTGAGGAGCTTTCGCATTTCGTCCGCATGATGAACAGCCGCTGCCATCGTATTCGCCAAGCGACGAAAGCAGCCGAAGCCGCACTCAGTGACTTGGGACAAACAAAAATCGAGATTTAAGTTTGGAAAGGAAAAATAAAAATGAAAATTCACTACTCGGAAAGCAGAAACGATTTTGAAACCTCGCAGTCCTCGCTGCTCATCCGCCGCAGTTTCGCCGAGCTGTTCGACGTTCTCGGCGATGAGCGCACTGGCAAACTCGTCCGCTCCGCGCTGTCATACATAAGCACGGGCGAAACTCCCGAGTTCTCCGACCGCGACAGCCGCCTCGCATGGACGTTCATGCGTCCGGTCATCGACAGCGACCAACGGCGATATTATGAGCGCATACGAGCTGAGCGCGACCATCTCGAAACCATGAACGAGGAGGGGTCAAAAGATGAATGACCGTGAGCGCCCCGGCTTTCTGATTTATCGTGAGGCAGCGGCGCAGCTTGAAATTCTTCCCGATGCAGACGCGGGAGCGGTCATAAAAGCAACCGCGCGCCTGTTTTTGAAAGGCGAGTTACCCGACGCAGACGACAGCCTCACGCCCATCCAGCGAATTGTATTTGAGGGTATTCGGTCAGCGCTCCAAAGAGACGCGACCCGATATGATGAAGTCTGCCAGAAACGCGCCGAGGCTGCTGCAAAACGCTGGAACGGAGAAACTCCCAATGCATGAAGCAAGTGCAATGCATTTGCATACAAGTGCAATGCAAGTTTATGCCAACTCAACGGAACCCAACGGAACCCAGCCTAGCCCAGCCCAGCGGAACCAAGCTTCAACGACAAACACAACTCCCAACGCAACTATTGAGGCTTCCCGGTTCGTGCAGCTGAGGCTCCCGAGCGAGGAGAAGAGGAGGATTCAACGCATCGCAATTGCAAAGGCTTATCGCGCTCTCGCGGAAGCGGGAGCACCCTCGAGCTTCACCCTCTCGGAATGCGTCGACATCGTCGAGAAATTCATGTTCGAGTTTTATGAGTGTTTCGGCAAACAACCGCATCCGTTCTTGAATTCATCGCAATTTCAAGACGTCATCGTTCGGCTGCCGTCCGTGGACGACCTTGACCTCGAGCCGGAAAATTATGACATCCTCATTCCGAAATATTTTGAACAATGTTACGCACATTGCAATTACCACATTTTTCATTTTTTAAGCGGTAAAATCCGCCTAAACTTGTTTTACAAATTTTGCATTTGAAAGGATATTCAAACCATGTTCAGTTTTTCACGCCGAAAGGCAACCCTCACAACAGAAGACCGACGCATTAGCCGAAGAATTCGCCAAGACATGAAGACCCTCAGCAGATATTATCGCCGACACCCCGAGGCTGCAATCAGCCCCGAGGGCAACTGCGCAGAGTGTGCATTGCTCTCATGCCCCTGCCAGAGCTGCAGCAAAAACCCGAAAAAGGAGGTCGAGTGATATGGAACGAGAATTTGTCCTCGAGTGCATCGAAAATCTGGTAAACCTCCAGAACGAAAAAATCGAAGCACAAGCCGCTGAGCTTTCAAGACTCGAAGCGGAGCGCGACCGACTCCAGCGCCGCGTCGACGACCTCGAAGCACGAGCCAAGCACGAGAGCTCATGAAACAATCACTCGAAGCCAAGAGGAAGCCTCGAGAACTCCAAAAACGCCTCAGAACTCTTTCTGAGGCGTTTTTGGCTTATACAGCTATTTACTCACAGAGGATGAACAAACGTCTCAGCGGCAATTCTCGAGCCTCACAGAGGCAACAGCACAGGAGATGGGAAACAAAAGCCGAGAGGGCATCCTCCCGGCTGTTATTTTTTCGGAGTTTTTTGGGGAAAGAACTCAGGCACCGAAAAAACCATTTTTACCCCCTTAAGCATACCCCTTTCATACCCCATTCGATACCCCTTTCACGATTTTATCGAATGATACACAATACCACAAAACCCCGAAAAATCGCCGTATATTGCCGTTTTTTAGCATAAGAATGAATGTAAAAACACATAATTTTACAGCAGAAGGAAAATTCAAATCTCTCCTTCTCCGCCAACAAAAAACGAACTTTTGTCTACCGGATGAAAGTTCGTTTTTTCATATTTTTGGCACATTTTCGGGTAAAATAAGGCAAAATCAAGGAAAAATACGCGAAATCACTCGCTGCAGCGGTCATTGGTACTGCCACAGCGTTATTTTTATGCCCACAGCAGCACGAAAAAGCACATTACTTTTTGTCGTTCTTTGCTCAAATAAAGAACGACAAAAACATTGCGTCGTGAGAGAGTTGAACCAAAAAGCATGTAAACTTTTTCAAACAAGGACAAAATTGTACTCGTTCCCTATTTACAAATGCGCGCGAATATGTTATACTGTAGAAGTATAATTATATCCATTTTTGATGGTAGTACGGAGGATTTAATATGGTTGCCGAAAACAGTTCTGTAATAAGGATACTCAAACTATAGAATTGCTTCGTCAAGAGACCGACGAGAATCATCCAATGCTGGCGACAACCGTCTGAAAAAAGCTTGTGGATCAAGGTATTCCCTGCGACAGAAGAACATTGTCGCGTTGCGTGAATACACTCAATGATTACGGATACGAAGTTATGGGGCGTCTGGTCGGACACGAAAAAGGATACTATGTGATGGATCGCGCGTTTAGCGTACCAGAATTGAAGGTGCTTATTGACGCGGTACATGCAGCAAGTTTCATTACAGAAAAGAAGACGGCAGTGCTGTGGCCTTTTGCGCCACCCGTTCCTCCGTGGAGTACCGTGGCCTCGGACTGAGCGTAACCTAACGGTGAACATAAACCGAGATTATATCATCCAGATTTTTGAGCGCAAGAAAAGTAGACAGGTGGGAACCGCCTCAAAAAAACACAATATATGGTAAATTAAGCTGTCAGCAATTTTCTAATACTTTTGAAATATTTTAAAAAAGTATTTTGCCGATTAGCTTTTTTGACTTTTACAATCGGCTATGTAACAAAAAATAAGGAGATTTACTTTATGGTTTGGGGTACGTTTACCATTACGCACATCCTTTCACTTTTGCTGGGCGCAGCTATTACAATAGGACTTTACTTCGCGCTCAAGCACAGAACAGAGAAAACGCAGACAATGGTTTTGGGCATACTTTCGTTTGCCGGAATTGCGGCCATTATCTTTAACCTCGTGGTATGGGATTCTCCCATAGAATATTTGCCTTTACATCTTTGCTCGCTCAACGCGATGCTACTTCCAATCGTTGTGTTTACACGCAACAAGCACCTTGGCAACCTGCTTATTCTTTGGTCCATAGGCGCGCTTGCAGCGCTTGTGCTCAACACTTCTGTGGCGGCGGCGGAAATTACAAGCTGGGTTTTTGTATTCTACTATTTCCCCCACGTGCTGGAATTTGGCATACCGCTTATTCTTTTCAAACTCAAGCTTATAAAGCTCGATAAAAAGTGCATCTGGTCCACAGTGGCTATTACTTTGGGTTCTTACATAGCAATTCACTTTATCAACGTTTTTATCAACCAGTACTGTATTGCAAATAACATACTCGACTGGGCGGGCGAGGTTGTGCAGGTGAACTATATGTTCTCCATCTTCCACGAGGGGAACCCTTTGCTCAAGCTTTTCTACGATATTATACCGTACCAGTTCTGGTATATGTTGCTTTGCATACCCGTTGCAGTGGTTTACCTTTCCGCAATCTACGCTCTTACGAGATATATAAAAGGTTCGCTACGGCAAAAACGGCGAGAAAAGAAAAAAATAAAGTATAACCAAATGGGGCTGTCTCATTAAGACAAACTATTGTTGTATAATTAAATTCAAATTTATCGAGCAGTACGAATGGTGTACTTTTAGTCGTTCTTCACTATATTTACGCACCTTTTGGTCGCTCTTAGGCAGAAAAAGACGATTGCGAAAGCAATCGTCTTTTTTCAGTAGTGGCGGATCCCATATCCGTCCGATTATCCGGTCAAATGTTGAACCACGTTCGGCTATGGCATCCGCCCCTGTGTGACCTGCGGTATATGAGGAAACGGGTCTTATATAGAAAAAAGCACGCCGAAGCGTGCTTTTTTCTGGCGCGTCGTAAGGGACTCGAACCCCCGACCTTTTGGTTCGTAGCCAAACACTCTATCCAGCTGAGCTAACGACGCACACATTTTTAACGGCGCAAAGAAAACAAACGCTTTCTTCAGCACTCATATATGATACCACAACTCGCTCAGATTGTCAAGTCATTTTTTGAAAAAACCTAAAAAATTTAATGAGCGTAAATTCTCAAAGTAAATGCAACAGTGCAATTTACGATTGCGTTTAGTTTGAGAATAAAAAAGAGGTATAATTTAGTCTGAGAAAAGGAGGACTCAGACAATGAGACACAATGAAAAGAAAAACCGTAGCAGCTGCCCGTACAAAAGACAGGAGTATGTCGCCAAAAAAGCCCAGGCAGAATATGAAACATTCCTTGTGGAATCAAGAACAGGAATCCCGCTGAATAAGGAAAGCTTCTGCGAAACGGATCGCATCATTTCAAGAGCGGTACAGAACGGTCAACATATCTGCCATGCAATAGTTTCTGCTTTCGGAATTTCTTTTTTTCTGCCAATGAAGTCATACCGTCTCCGAAACCGTTGACTAAATCCTTCAAAAAGTAAACGCAACCATAGTTGCATTCAGTCTGAGAAATCTACTTCCTCAGGCTTTTTGGCTATGCCTTCTTTCTTCTTTTTCGCCTTATTTTCTGCTTCCTTGTTCACTCCTTTTTTCTTTTCTCATACTTATTGCCACCCATTTCTCTATGTAAACGCAGCTCTCTTGCTACTGTTGCATTTACTTTGAGAATTTACGAATAAATGTTTATGAAGCAGGGCGGCACGTCATGCGCTCTCTTGACAAGAGGATAGTTCTACATTATAATTAATAGCAGATAGATTGTATGAAAGGACAGCCGCAATGAATATCCGCCCCCGCGTCCGTCTGCGGACGAACCTTTGCATTTTGCTTCTGCTGTTTGCGGCACTGCTTGCCTCCTGCGCCACGCGGCGGACTGTTCCGGTAAGCTCGCTGGTATACAGCCTGCCCGAAAAGCTGACGGAAGGTAAATTTGACGACGAGTACGCCGAAAAAATGAACACGGCAAGCTACAAATACTCCGACCGCAATATATACTTATCGGTAAAGAACGACGCGCTGCTGCTGTCCGACACCGACCCCACCGGCGGCAGCAACCGCAGTCTTGCGGTTTCCGGCGGCTGCTTTGTCGGCACCGACGGAGGCAGTACCGGAACTGTGGGAAGCGTTATCTTCCGTGCCGACGACGGGACGGTAAAGCCGGTGATAAACGAAAACTGCCGCGCTCTTATTGCGCTTGACTCGCGCAGCTGCCTTGTCGTGACCTGCGTGTACGGAAGCGGCGAGAACGGCGCGCGCAGCAGCTTTTACCGCATGAGCGCCGCCGCGGATAACTCCGGGTGGGTGCGCAGTCTTATTTTGTCGCTTGACGGCGCGGCAAGCGCCGTCTGCCTTGCCCCCGACGGCAGTTCGGTCTGCGCCGCGCTGTCGGGAGAGAAAAATTCGCTTGTAAAGCTCACCTTTGACGGCAAGCTGACCCGGATGTGCGAGTCTGAGCTGCTCGGGAAGCTGGATATTACCTCGATAGTGTATCTGAGAGGAAATCTCTACTGCTCCTCAAAGACCGGAATATTTGAATTTGACCCCGCCGGGGAGACCGAGGTATGGTATCCCGTCGACTGGAGACGTCTCGGATGACCCGCCCCAAAATAAATACACAAAAACTCCGCGCGGCATCTCCGTGCGGAGTTTGTGTATATTTATGTCGTCATATTGCATATATTCACTGTTGTATACGCGATTTTTTGCAAATAATAAATAAATATTCACTTTACCCCTTGACAAAACGCAGTTTGCGTGTATAATAATACACGTACATGAAATTACCTTTATCTTTTCCGGAGGCAAAAAATGAAAAAAGAAGATATAAAAAAAGTAGTGCTTGCCTACTCAGGCGGGCTTGATACCTCGATAATCATCCCGTGGCTCAAGGAAAACTACAACAACTGCGAGGTCGTTGCGGTTTCCGGCAACGTCGGTCAGAGCGACGAGCTTGAAGGACTTGAGGAAAAAGCGCTGGCGACCGGAGCATCAAAGCTCTACGTCCTTGACCTTACCGACGAGTACGTTGACGACTTCATCATTCCCACCATGAAGGCGGGGGCGGTATACGAGGAATATCTGCTCGGCACGAGCCACGCGCGCCCCTGCATTGCCAAGCACCTTGTCGAGATAGCCAAAAAAGAGGGCGCCGACGCTATTGCTCACGGCTGCACCGGCAAAGGAAACGATCAGGTCCGCTTTGAGCTTGCCATAAAGCACTTCGCACCCGAAATGCCCATAATCGCTCCCTGGCGCGAGTGGAGCATCAAGTCCCGCGAGGAGGAGATCGACTACGCCGAGGCGCACAATGTGCCGCTGAAGATCAACCGCGAGACAAACTACTCAAAGGACAAAAACCTCTGGCACCTTTCGCACGAGGGTCTTGACCTTGAAGATCCCGGCAACGAGCCGCAGTACGAAAAGCCCGGCTTTCTTGAAATGGGCGTTTCCCCCATCGACGCCCCCGACAAGCCCACATATATCACGCTGGAATTTGAAAAAGGCGTTCCGGTAGCGCTTGACGGCAACAAGATGAGCGCCAAGGAGATAATCCTGAAGCTCAACGAGCTGGGCGGAGCCAACGGGATCGGTCTGCTCGACATTGTGGAAAACCGTCTGGTCGGCATGAAATGCCGCGGCGTTTACGAGACCCCCGGCGGAACGATCCTTTACAAGGCTCACAGCGTGCTTGAGACGCTCTGCCTTGACAAAATGACGATGCACGAAAAACAGCGTCTGTCGGTAACCTATGCCGAGCTGGTCTACAACGGTCAGTGGTTCACACCCCTGCGCGAGGCGCTTGCCGCCTTTGTTGACAAGACTCAGGAGCGCGTCACCGGCAAGGTGCGCCTCAAGCTCTACAAGGGCAACATCATAAACGCCGGCGTGTGGAGTCCCCTCTCCCTTTACAGCGAGGAGATAGCCACCTTCGGTGAGAGCGATTACAACCAGAAGGACGCCGAGGGCTTTATCAACCTGTTCGGTCTGCCCATCAAGGTTCAGGCGCTCGCCGACGGCAAAAAATAATATTTGGAGAAAAAAATATCTATGAGCAAGCTGTGGGCGGGCAGGACCGCCGGAAAAACCGACCCGGCAGCGGACGATTTCAACTCCTCGATCCGCTTTGACAGCAAAATGTACCGTCAGGACATACGCGGCAGCATGGCGCACGCCGCCATGCTGGGCGCGCAGGGCATTATATCGGGAGAGGACGCCGACGCTATCATCGCCGGACTTGAGGGCATACTTTCCGACCTTGACTCGGGAAAGCTTGATTTTGACCCGGGATGCGAGGACATTCATATGTTCGTCGAGCAGGTGCTGACCGAAAGACTGGGCGACGCGGGCAAAAAACTGCACACGGCGCGCAGCCGCAACGATCAGGTGGCGCTTGACGTCCGTATGTATCTGAGGGATGAATGCCACGACATCACCGCGCTCGTGCGTGAGCTTATTTCGGCGCTGACCGACCGCGCCGAGGAGCACCGGGCGACCATAATGCCGGGGTACACACACATGCAGCGGGCACAGCCCATCACCTTCGGGCATCACCTTATGGCTTACTCGATGATGCTGCTGAGGGATCTCGGCAGGCTCGGCGACTGTGTCAGCCGCATGAATATCTCACCGATAGGCTGCTGTGCACTTGCCGGAACAACATACAACACCGACCGCCGCGCCGAGGCGAAGGCGCTCGGCTTTGACGGGATCACGCTGAACAGCCTTGACGGAGTATCCGACCGCGATTTCTGCGTCGAGCTTATGAGCGCGCTCTCGCTTGTCATGATGCACCTTTCCCGTCTGTCTGAGGAGCTGGTGCTCTGGTCAAGCTGGGAATTCGGCTTTATCGAGCTTTCCGACGCCTATACCACCGGCTCGTCGATAATGCCGCAGAAGAAAAACCCCGACATGGCAGAGCTTATCCGCGGCAAGACCGGACGGGTGTACGGAGACCTTATGGCACTGCTCGTCACCCTCAAGGGTCTGCCTCTTGCCTACAACAAGGACATGCAGGAGGATAAGGAAAGCGTTTTTGACGCGGTGGAGACGACAAAAGCCTGTATTTCGGTCATGACTCCGATGATATCGGGCATGAAGGTGCGCGCGGAAAACATGAAGCGCGCCGCACAGGGCGGCTTTATCAACGCCACCGACCTTGCCGACTATCTGGTAAAGAAGGGACTGCCCTTCCGCGCCGCCTACAAGCTTTCGGGCGAGCTTGTTGCCCGCTGCATAAAGGACAAAACGGTGCTTGAGGAGCTGCCGCTGGAGGTCTACCGCGAATACAGCCCGCTGTTTGACGAGTCTCTTTACGCCGAGATAGACCTCGACGCCTGCGTGGCAAAGCGTATATCGGAGGGCGGAACCTCCCCGGATTCGGTCGCGGCGCAGATAAAGTACGTGCGCGGACAGCTTGCGGAAAGCTCCGACGCCTGACTTCCGGACGGAATACATAAAAAGCGCGCAGCGCGACACCGGGTTCAGCCGACGCCGGGGAAAGAGCTGTGCGCTTTTTCTTTTGTTACATTCTTTTTCGTTTTTTTCAGGATATTTTCACGCCTGCGGTTGAACTGAGGCGGAAAATGTGATATACTACTTTCACACGTGACTCCGCACCCGAAAACTCAAAAAACGTCCGACCGGACGCAAAAAGGTATACAGAAATGAAAAAAGACCGGATATATCTGAATTTATATAAAAAAATCCTTGCCGCAGTGGCATTGGCAGCCCTGCTGCTTTCCGCCCTTGCCTTCTGCAAGCCGGGGGATGGAGCTTCAAACTCAAGCCCCGACACTTCCGCGCCGTTGAGTCCCGCTACCTCGGACAGCGCAAGCGTCGCGGACACGACCGTAACACCCTCGACCGGAACGCCCTCCACCGGGGCATCCTCCGGCACGGAAAGCACCACCGCCCCCGCGCTGCCCTCCCTCAGCATACCCGACGGTGCGATCGACGCCGCTCAGGCGATAATTTACGACGTAACGTCGCGCCGCGTGCTTTATTCCCGCAATCAGGTCATAGACGGCAAAACGTATCCCGCAAGCACCACCAAGCTGTTTACCTCATGGCTGGCACTGCAATATCTTTCACCCGATGAGGTCGTCACCGCAGGGGACGAGCTGTCGCTTCTGGCGTCCGACGCCTCAATAGCATACATAAAGCGCGGGCACAAGCTGACCGCCTCGATGCTGGTCGAAGCAATGATGCTCCCAAGCGGAGGGGACGCGGCTTACGTCATCGCGGCGGCGGCAGGGAAGAAAATATACGGCAGCGACTCAGCTTCCGCCGAAACTGCGGTAAAAGCCTTTGTAAACGAGATGAACCGCCGCCTTGCCGCGCTTGGATTTTCCGGGACTCATTTTACAAACCCCGACGGATATCACGATCCCGACCATTACACCACGCTTGAGGACATGGCGGGAATTGCCGCGCTGGCGCTTGAAAACAGCACGATAATGAAATATACCACTCTGCCCTCCGACAGGGTGATCTACGCCAGCGGTCAGACCAACAGCTGGACAAACACCAACGAGCTGATACAGCCCGAGTCGCTCTATTACTGCGCCGACGCCATAGGGCTTAAGACCGGCTCGACCGACGAAGCCGGCTACTGCGTAATGACCGCTACAAAAGGGCAGGACGGCAGATATTACATTATCGGCGTTTTCGGGGCAACCACATCGTTTTCACGCTTCACCGACGCTGCGGTGCTTATCGAATACGTCCTGGGCAAAAGATAACACCGTATAGACGGCAAACAGCCCCGTCGCACTCCGAAAAGCTCAATCAATGCACACTGCTCAGCTGTTTACATAAGATATAGTCAAGATCCGGCAGAGATACAATGTCTCTGCCGGATCTTGAGCAATATCGAACCAACTCAGAACGCACCTTTGTGAGTGGCGGAAAGCAACTGCGCAACCAGCCTCCCTGACTGAGTGAGCTTGAAAATGCGTTCATATATCTTTATAAACACTGGTTTTGACGGATAACAATCCCTCAGTCAGCTGCGCTGACAGCTCCCTTTACACAAGGGAGCCTTGGTTTGCGGTAGACTGTAAGTGAAAGCAATGTATCGTTAAAGCACTCATAGTCGAAAGTGTTTTTCGTCCACAATTAAGCTATCGAAAAGCCTCCCTCTCGAGGGAGGTGTACGCGCAGCGTGACGGAGGGAGTTTGCGACATTTTGAAATCAAATCAAACTTTGCCGCACACGCGCACTCCATAAGTCGCCTGCCGCTACAGTTTCCTCGCGGAGGTAGCCATACTGTTGGCGAACATT
>ULVD01073746.1_pt1 | contig 17683 bp, 12 predicted proteins | sample 1959101 | NCBI WGS metagenome assembly ULVD01 (sample SAMEA4835777, study PRJEB28245) | human gut metagenome | biome: gut microbiome; material: fecal sample | place: Denmark | collected 2008
TTAGCCGTTCTTGCGGTCGGAGGCGTACTTTTTCAGCGCCTGTGCCAGCTGGTCGGGGCAGGAGGTGGGTTTGCTCCCGCAACGGATGCCGTCAAGGCGGGCAATAGCCTCGTCGATATCCATGCCGCGTATGAGCGCGCACACGCCCTGTGTGTTGCCGGAGCATCCGCCTACAAAAGCGGCGTCAGCAATTATTCCTTTTTCGGTGTCAATGTCAATTTCAATTGCCCGGGAGCAGGTTCCGTGGGTCTTGTAGCTTATGTGGTCCATGGGAGGTCCTCCTTTGGGTGGTTTTTTATTGTTTATATCATTCCGAGCAGACGGTAGCTGTCGGTAAGGAAGGCTTCAAGCTCTTTTGCTGTCAGCTTTTTCTGTGCTATCAGCGCAAGGCGGTAGATATATGCGGCGTAAGCGTCAGCTTTTTCCGTGTCTGTGTCGGATGCCGCCATCAGCTCTTTAAGTCTTGCGTATGCGTGTGAGGCGAGATTGAGAGAGAGGGTGTATTCAACCGGGAAGTCAGGCATCTCCTCACCGGGAGCGGAATAGAGCTTCATCATATCCGCAAACCTGCGGGATTCCTCGCTGACGGTGAGCAGCGCGGGAACCTCGGCGTTTTTAAGCTGAGCGGTTTTTACTGTCAGCTTTTCGTCCCCCGAAACCTTGCGGAACAGCACGGTCAGCGGGTCATCGTCGGGCAGCTTGTCCGATTCATTGTCGCCGTCCTCGGTCTTTTCCGCTTTCAGCGCGTCGTCGATACCTGCGTCCACGCGCACAAATTTCACGTCGCCGCGGTACTGCTCGACCGACGCCATGAACTGCGTGTCAATGGCGAGGTCGTATACTGCCACGTCGATGCCTTCGGCACGGAACATTGAAATGTACTGCGCCTGAAGCGCGGTGTCGGAGGTGTAATATATTTTACCCTCGTGCTTTTCCTTGGCTTTTTCAAGATACTCGGCAAATGTCACCGGAGAGCCTTCGCTCAGTCGGATAAGCAGCGTATCCTTTACGCGGTCAAAGAACTTGCGGTCGCGCAGACAGGCATACTCAATGAATATGCGGATGTCGGGATATACCTTTTCGTACTTTTCGCGCTCGGTGTTGGCAAGTGAGCAGAGCTTGTCTGCGACCTTTTTGACGATGTGCGCCGACACCTTTTTGACGTATGCGTTGTCCTGAAGGTAACTGCGCGAGACGTTGAGCGGCAGCTCGGGGCAGTCGATCGCGCCGCGGAGCATAAGCAGGTATTCAGGTATGACCTCTTTTATGTTGTCGGCGACAAAGACCTGATTGTAGTAGAGCTTGACCTGACCTTCAAGGCTCTGATATTCGCTGTTTATCTTGGGGAAGAACAGGATACCCTTGAAGTTCAGCGGATAGTCGGCGTTGATGTGTACCCAGAACAGCGGGTCGTTGGCGTCAAGAAACAGCTTGTGATAAAATTCGATGTACTGTTCGGGAGTGATATCGGACGGCTTTTTTGCCCAGAGAGGAGTGGTGTCGTTTATGGGCTTCGGTGCGTCCTCATGCTCACACTCGCAGGTCTCATCCTCGGCGTGCTCATGCTCGTCCTTGCGTTCCTCGCCGTCGTCAAAGTAAATTGCCACGGGCATAAAGGAGCAGTAGCGGTTAAGCACTGTGCGCAGCTTCGAGGCGTCAAGGTATTCCTTTTCATCCTCCGAAATGTGCATTATAACCTCGGTACCGCGCGCTTCGCGGTCGCCGTCGGAGATCTCATATTCTCCGGCTTCGGTGCATACCCAGTGGACTGCAGGTGCGCCGGTATATGAGCGTGTATTTATCTCGACCGTGTCGCTTACCATGAAGGAAGAGTAAAAGCCGAGTCCGAAGTGACCTATAATGCCGTTTGAGTTGTCGCCGTTTTCGTACTTGGCAACAAAATCAAGCGCGCCGGAAAGCGCTATCGAGCAGATATACTTTTCAACCTCCTCGCGCGTCATACCGATACCGTTGTCCTCAACCGAGATCGTTCCGGCGCTCTTGTCAAGACGCACGGTGATACGCCAGTCGGTCTCTCCTGTGTCGGCATGTCCCAGCGATTCAAGACGGCGCAACTTGGTTACCGCGTCAGACGCGTTGGACACTATTTCGCGCATGAAGATATCCTTGTCGGAGTATAGCCATTTTTTGATTATCGGGAATATATGCTGTGTCTCGACCGATATTCCGCCGCGCCGTGAGCCGTTATCGGAGCTGTCGACGTTGTTTTCTTTTTCATCAGACATAAAAAATCACGTTCCTTTCTTTAAGGTCATATTATTACAGCAAATATTATAGCTCTGAAATATTAAAATTAATACATAAACTTGTTATCATTTTGTGTAAAAGGGGTGCGGAATAACGCCGTGTCGCAAAAACGGCGGTTCGCTTTTATCTTGTCGTTATATGTATGCTCTATAAAAAGACAATTGTCATAAAACGGAGTATAATTTATAATTAAGGCAACGATAAAAGGTGAATTTCAAAATGATATCTTACGATCCGCTTTACCGCACCATGAAAGCCAGAAACATAACGACCTACAAGCTGGTCACACAGTACAATGTCAGCCGCAGTCTGCTTGACAGGCTTAAACACAACCGACCGATAAGCACGGTCACGCTGAACGATCTGTGCCGAATACTTGACTGCCGCGTGGAGGATATTCTGGTTTACAGCGATGATGATGCCGAGCCGGTTCAGCGCGCGGAAATGTAACTGATTTAAGTATCAAAAACGGAGGGAAGGATGGAGCTGTTCAAAGGTCGTCCGATGGCGTTTATCGGAACAGCCGCGCTTGTCTGCGCCCTGCTTGGCTGGTATCTTTCCGGTTGGGCAAAGCTGCTCGTTGCCGCGGCGGTCTGCCTTCTCTTTCTGCTTCTTATATGTCTTGCCTCCTGCGGACGCATCTGCCGCAGAAATTTTGTCACGGGAATAATTGTCTGCCTTGTCTCGGTATGCGTGCTTTTGCGCGCGTATTTTTATTTTGATTGCAGGTATCTCGGAATGACGCGCCTTTGCGGAGACGAGCATGAGTTTACCGCCCGCATGATCAAGCGAAGTGCGTCGGGCGCTTATTCGGAAAGATTCGAGGCTGAAATTGAAAGCATTGACGGCGAGAGCACGGATTGCAGCGCATGGATAAGCTGTGAATATGCCGCCTCATACCAGCCGGGGACTCTGATCGGCTTTTGCGCCGTACCTGAGCCGTTCGAAAAGACCGCACTTTATGACGGCGAAAGGGCGGCGCTTTCGCAGGGGTATATGCTCGGCATTACGCTTGAGAGCGAGGAAAACTGTGCGGTCCTGTCGGATGAGGCACTGCCGGGGCTGCGGGGAGCTATGCTGCGTCTGAACGCAAAGCTGTCGTTTGCGCTTTCCGAGGGCGTAGGAGGCGACGCGGGAGCGCTTTCGGCGGCAATGCTGCTTGGTGACCGGGGCGGTATCGACGATTCGGTCGAGCGCGATTTTTCGCGCGCGGGAGTCTCGCATCTGCTTGCGCTGAGCGGGTTGCATCTGTCCGTTATTGCGGGAGCAGTCGGATGGCTTCTGTCGCGTCTGCGCATGCCCAAGCCCCTAAAGACCCTGCTTCTTGCCGGGTTCGTGCTGTTTTATCTTGCCCTGACCGGATTTTTGCTTTCAACCGTCAGAGCCGCAGTGATGCTTCTTATGGTTTGGGGAGCGTATTATTCCGGCGCTGACAGCGACGGAGTCAGCTCGGTATTTCTTGCAGCGGTGCTGATTCTTATTGTTTCTCCCGCAGCTATTGTCGACGCGGGATTTATGCTTTCCTTTTCCGCCGCGTTTGGAATAGCAGTATTTCTTCCGGTGTATACCAAGTGGTCGTCAAAAAAGCTCACGGCGCTCAGGCAGAGCGCGGGCAAGGTACGCATCTGCGCGGCAAGATTTTTCATCGGCGCGGGCGCGCTGCTTCTGACCGGGCTTTCGGCAAACTGCTTTACGCTTATTATAATATGGTCGCTATTCGGCGCTGCTCCGCTTGCCGCGCCGCTCACTAATCTTCTGCTTACCCCGCTTGCCGGACCTTTTCTTGCGCTGTCGATGGTATATCTGCCCTTTGACGGTGTGCCCGTGTTCGGAAAGGCGGTGGCTGCCGCTGTGCGCCTCATTGCGGATATAATGCTGCGCTCCTGTGCGCGGATATCGGATATACGGGGAGCGGTCATTTCACTTGAGTATGATTTTACGCCGTATATTCTTATTTTTGCCGCTCTTTTCATGCTTGTCATGCTGGCGGTGCGGCTGAGACACAAGCTGCTTGTTTTTATTCCGCCCCTTGCCGCCGCGTCGGCATTTGCCCTTTGCCTGTTTCTTGGAGGAGCGAATACAAAGCCGGTGAGCGTGGAATGCCTCAGCGACGGAAGCTCCGAGGCGCTGATACTTACCTCGGCAGGCGGAGCTGTCATCGTGGATATCGGAGACGGCTCGTATGGCTCTTTGCGCTCGGCAGTCGGCGCGGCGGAGGCAAACGGAGCCACCGAGATAGAAGCGCTTGTGCTTACGCATTATCATCAGCGCCACACCGCAAGCGCCGAAAGACTTATGAAGCGCGAAAAAGTGCGGCGCGTGTGGATGCCGTATCCGCAAAACTCAAGGGACGCGGGAATTATGGCGCGGATATCTGAAGCCGCCGGGCGCGAGGGTGTCGAATGCGCTGTCTATTATCCGGGTGAGGCAATGATATGCTTCGGCGATGCGGCAATAGTATCCTCAGGACCTGTCACGATAGAGCGTTCCACACATCCGGTAATAAGACTTACGGTCTATAACGGAGAGCAGGGAAGTGTCGAGTACATAGGAAGCTCGGCGTGGGAAGCGCCGACCTGCGCCGGCGGCGTCGGAGGCGGAGCTGTCATATTCGGCTCGCACGGTCCGGTGATAAAAAGCGCCTCCCCGGTCGTGCTTGGCGACGGGGTCGACGAGGCGGTCTTCTGTTCCGGCGCTGCGGCGTACGCCGTTATTGAGGGCGGAGCGGCGGACGTCGGAAAAATCAGGCTGACGGTCTGCCCACAGCTCTGGAGAGGTCAGGGCTGAGTGACGAAGGCTAAATATGAACTTTAGACAAAGCTGCGGACTTTGCCCGCGCAAAAAGCACAAATGTGACAAAAATCGGCGAAATGTGTTGACAATGTGAAGGTAGTTTGATATAATATTCATGTAACCGACCAAACTGTTTTGCTTATATATCCTCTGAAATAAGGTCAGAAAGTCTCTACCGGATCACCGTAAATAATCCGACTATAAGAAAAACAAAAATACCGCCGCGCGCAATCAGCCGACGGGGAAACTGTTTTTGCTATCTGATCTATTATTTCATATACCGGATATACGAGCGGCAGCGCCGCTCTTTTTTGTTTGCAAAACGAAAAAATATCTGATTTCAATGCGCATAGCGCGTTGTAAATAAATAATTATTAATTTTATCGGAGGAATCAAAATGATTCGCAAGTCTTTATCGGTTCTCCTCGCGCTTGTTATGCTGCTTGGCACCTGTGTTGCTCTCGCATCCTGCCAGGACAAAGCAGACGCTAACTTCAAAGCCGGATTTATCTTCCTGCATGACGAAAACTCCACCTACGACCTTAACTTCATCAAAGCGGCTGACGAAGTCCGCGAGGCTCTCGGCTTCTCCGAGGACCAGTTCATCTACAAGACCAATGTTCCCGAAGGCGCCGAATGCTATGAGGCTGCCAAGGACCTTGTGGAGCAGGGCTGCACGGTTATCTTTGCAGACAGCTTCGGACACGAGGACTACATGATCGAAGCCGCCAAGAAGTATCCTCAGGTTCAGTTCTGCCACGCCACAGGCACCCGCGCACACACCGAGGGACTTGACAACTACCATAACGCCTTTGCTTCCATCTATGAGGGTCGTTACCTTGCCGGTATCGCCGCAGGAATGAAGCTCAACGAGCTGATTGCCGCCGGTAAATTCACTGCCGAAGAAGCGAAGATCGGATACGTCGGCGCTTTCACATACGCTGAGGTTATTTCCGGTTACACCTCCTTCTTCCTTGGCGCCCGCTCCGTATGCAAGTCCGTGACAATGGAAGTCACCTTCACCGGCTCATGGTACAATGAGTCCGCTGAAAAGGAAGCCGCCAACAGACTTATCGCCAACGGCTGCAAGCTCATCAGCCAGCACGCTGACTCTATGGGTGCTCCTACCGCCTGCGAATCCGCCGGCATCCCCAACGTTTCCTACAACGGCAGCACCAAGGTTGCCTGCCCCAATACCTTCATTGTTTCCTCCAGAATCAACTGGGCTCCTTACTTCAAGTACGCCATTGAGGCTGTACGCGACGGCAAGAAGATAGACACCGACTGGACCGGTACGATCGCCACCGAGTCTGTTCTGCTGACCGAGGTCAACGAGCAGGCGGCCGCAGCGGGAACTCAGGCTGCTATCGACGCTGCCAAGGCAAAGCTGGTTGACGGTTCTCTCAAGGTATTCGATACCGCTACATTTACCGTAGGAGGCAAGGCCCTCACCTCCTACATGGCTGACGTCAACACTGACGCCGCTTATGAGCCTGATACCGAGGTCATTACCGACGGTGCGTTTGCGGAGTCCAAGTTCCGTTCCGCTCCTTACTTCAATGTTGAGATCGACGGCATCACGCTGCTCGACAGAAACTACGGCTAATACAAGTATTTAATTCCGGATCGGGGGACGGGCTGCCGCGCCAAAAGCGCGACAGCCCCCCATTGGTTCGTTTTATGCGGCGCGAAATCGCCGCAAAACGCTTTTTATCGGAGGATTCCCGTGGAAAATAATATTGCCATTGAGTTAAGAGGCGTCACAAAAAGGTTCGGTCACGTCATCGCAAACAAGGATGTGAACCTTCAGGTGAGAAAGGGCGAGATACTTGCAGTTCTCGGCGAAAACGGAAGCGGCAAGACCACTCTTATGAACATGATATCCGGTATTTACTTTCCGGACGAGGGGGAGATACTTGTTGACGGCAAAGAGGTCGTCATAAGCTCGCCAAAGGATGCCTTCAAATACAAGATCGGAATGATCCATCAGCATTTCAAGTTGGTGGATGTTTTCAGCGCCACAGAAAACATTATTCTCGGCATGAAAGACGGCGGGAGCTTCGACCTTAAAAAGGCGCGTGAGAAGGTGGTCGGGATAACCGAAAAGTACGGCTTTGTCATCGACCCCGACAAAAAGATATACGAGATGTCTGTCTCCGAAAAGCAGACGGTCGAAATAATCAAGGTGCTTTACCGCGGCGCCGATATACTTATCCTTGACGAGCCTACGGCTGTTCTTACGCCGCAGGAGACCGAACGCCTTTTTGACGTCCTGCGTCGTATGCGTTCGGACGGAAAGGCGATAATTATAATCACACACAAGCTGCACGAGGTGCTGTCGCTTTCAGACCGTGTGGCTGTCCTTCGCAAGGGCGAATACATAGGCACTGTCAACACAGCGGAGGCGACCGAGGCTTCGCTTACCGAAATGATGGTTGGCAAGAAGATAAGCCTCAATATTGAAAGAAAAGAACCCAAGAACACCGAGGACCGTTTGGTGGTGCGCGGGCTGAACTGCCGCGATGCTGAGGGTATGCGTGTTCTTGATGACGTTTCATTTACCGCCCGCGCAGGCGAGATACTCGGAATCGCGGGAATTGCAGGCAGCGGTCAGCGTGAGCTGCTTGAGTCGATAGCCGGTCTTCAGACGCTTGATGGCGGGGAGATCCTCTATAACAACCCCAAAACCGGAGAAACGGATAACCTCCGTGACAAAACTCCGCTTCAGATAAGAAATTTAGGTGTCCGCCTTTCCTTCGTTCCCGAGGACAGACTCGGAATGGGACTTGTCGGAAATATGGACATTACCGATAACATGATGCTTCGCAGCTACCGCCGCGGAAAATCAATTTTCCTTGAAAGAAAAAAACCGCACGACCTTGCCGAGCAGATAATACACGATCTTGATGTAGTGACTCCCGGTACGTCTACCCCGGTAAGACGACTTTCGGGCGGCAACGTGCAGAAAATACTTGTCGGACGCGAAATATCCTCACGCCCCACCGTGCTTATGGCGGCGTACCCGGTGCGCGGACTTGACATCAACTCCTCTTACACTATCTATAATCTGCTTTCAAAAGAAAAGGAAGAAGGTGTTGCCGTGATTTTTGTCGGCGAGGATCTTGACGTTCTGGTCGAGCTTTGCGACCGCATAATGGTGGTTGCCGACGGAAGGATCACAGGAATCGTTGACGGCAGGACCGCTACAAAGGAGCAGCTTGGACTGCTTATGACCAAGACCCACCGAAAGGGGGAGGAAAATGAATAACGAGAAGCATCGTAACCGCGCTCCGGCGGAAAAAACGGCGCGAGAGCCGCTGTTTCATATAGTCAAAAGAGACGCCATCCCGTGGTATCGCGCGTGGATGATACGCGGGCTTGCAATTGTCGCCGCGTTGATAGTCAGCGCCATTGTCACAATGCTGCTGACAAAAAAGAACCCCATTGCGGTTTATACGACCATGTTCCGCGGCTCGTTTGCAACTCCCTCGCGCATCTGGACTATGCTTCAGGGGCTTGCCATGCTGCTTTGCGTGTCGCTGGCTGTAACGCCCGCCTTCAAAATGCGCTTCTGGAACATCGGGGCAGAGGGACAGGTGCTTATCGGCGGTCTTGCGGCGGCGGCTTGCATGATCCTTCTGGGCGGCAAAATGCCCAACTGGCTCCTTATTATCGTTATGACCGTAGCTTCAATTGTCTCGGGCGCCATATGGGCGGTCATCCCTGCCATATTCAAGGCAAACTGGGGAACGAATGAAACGCTTTTCACCCTGATGATGAACTACGTCGGTATTCAGCTGGTTTCGTACTTCGTTATGGTGTGGGAAGTACCGAAGGGTTCGGGTAAGGTAGGCATTATCAATCAGGCAACCCGCGACGGATGGTTCCCGACGATAGGCGACAACGACTATCTGCTTAATATCATCATCGTGTTTGTACTTACGGTTTTGCTTTATGTTTACCTCAGATACAGCAAGCACGGCTATGAGATAGCCGTCGTCGGCGAAAGCGAAAATACCGCAAGATACATCGGTATCAACGTAAAAAAGGTAATCATCAGAACCATGCTGCTTTCCGGTGCTCTGTGCGGCGTGGCGGGACTGCTTCTTGTCGGTTCGACAAACCACACGATAACCACAACGATCGCCGGAGGACGCGGATTTACCGCCATCATGGTCTCGTGGCTGGCAAAGTTCAATCCTATCTATATGGTGATGACGTCATTCCTGTTGATCTTCCTTGAAAAGGGCGCAAATGAGATCTCCACGGTTTATCGACTCAATCAGTCATTCTCGGATATACTTACCGGAATTATTTTGTTTTTCATAATCGGATGTGAGTTCTTTATCAATTACGAGATAAAGTTCCGCCACACCGTCACACGCAGAAAGGAGTGAGTAAGATGCTTTCGGCAACTCTTGTTATCACCTTTATTCAACGTGCCATAGTTCAGAGCATTCCGCTGCTTTTCGGCTCTACCGGTGAGATACTTACCGAAAAATCGGGCAACCTTAACCTCGGTATCCCCGGTATTATGTATGTCGGCGGTATAAGCGGTGTTATCGGCTCGTTCATTTACGAAAACTCGCTTGCCGAGCGCACCGATATCCGCGCACTGCCTGCGGTGCTCATTCCGCTTGTGTGTACGATCGTCGGCTCGCTTCTGATGGGCTTGCTTTACTGCTTCCTTACCGTTACACTGCGCGCAAATCAGAATGTTACCGGTCTTGCCATCACCACCTTCGGTGTAGGATTCGGCAACTTTTTCGGCGCATCCATTGTCAAGCTGACAAAGAGCGAGATACCCTCGGTGGCGCTTACCAACACCAGTCAGTTCTTCACAAAGTCGCTGCCCTTTGCCGATAAATGTGGCTGGTTCGGAAAGGTGTTCCTATCCTACGGCTTTATGACCTATCTTGCCATAATAATCGCCCTTGTTGCCGCCTATGTGCTTAAGCGTACCCGCGTGGGACTTCAGCTCCGCGCAGTGGGCGAAAGCCCCGCTACTGCCGACGCCGCCGGTATCAACGTGAACCGCTATAAATACGTTGCTACCTGCATCGGAAGTGTTATTGCGGGTCTTGGCGGACTTTACTATGTTATGGACTACGCAACCGGCGTTTGGTCAAACGAGGGATTTGGCGACCGCGGCTGGCTTGCCATAGCGCTGGTCATATTCGCCCTTTGGAAGCCGGATTCCGGAATACTCGGCTCGTTCCTGTTCGGCGGACTTTATATCGTTTACAATTACATTCCCGGTCTGGCGCTCAGCACGCAGGAGCTGTTCAAAATGCTCCCGTACGTGGTGACTATCATCGTGCTTGTTGCAATAAGTATGCGTAAAAAACGCGAAAATCAGCCTCCTGCAGCCCTTGGCAGCTCCTATTTCCGCGAGGAGCGGTAAGCTGTAAGCTTACGCAAATAAATAAAGCCCCGGAATATCCGCCACTTAACGGATGCTTCGGGGCTTTTGTATGGTTTGGCATTACCGATGCCTGATGCCGTGCGCGTATTTTCCTCTCTGTGTGCCGAAGGCACGCTTCACAGGGCGAAGCCATGATTCATTATTCATGCGCCGCAGGCGCGTTTCATTGAAAAAGTCCATCTTGCATTGCAAGATGGACTTTTTCTGGTGGAGACAATTGGAATCGAACCAATGACCCCATGCATGTCAAGCATGTACTCTAACCAGCTGAGCTATGCCTCCGTTCAACGTCGACTATTATATCACATCCGGAGAGAAAATGCAAGACCTTTTTTTACTTTTTTTAAATTTTTCGATTTTATTGCTTAAGTAGATCTGTCAGCGCGGGAACAACTCCGAAAACAGGGGCGAGGCGATAAGTCCTTCCTCGTGAAGTCTGTATTCCTGACACCATGCGTCCCCTGAGGTGCGCCATGCGCCGGGGGAGGGATAAGAGAGCATTCTGTCGGCGCAGTGGAGATGTCCAAATCCGTTGGTGCGCGAAATGTAGAGCTTGACTTCCACGGTGTGCTCGCCTGCTGGAACATCGTGCCAGACGACCGAGTAGGGTGAGAAAGCGCCTGTGACGGTGCGCTCGCCGTCAAGGGTGCATTCGTAGACCGCGGCGCGGTACTGCGGCAGGCGCAGTGAAAGCGCTCCGCCGTTTGTGGTTATGTCAAACCGATAGCTTACAGCTCCGCTGTAAAATGGCAGTCCCTGAGTGGTTATCGTCTCAAAGGCGAGAAGCTTTGGCAGCTCCTCAACTACGGTGCAGGCGCCGTGGACGCTTACGCCGAAGTCACCAAGCAGATAGCACCATTCGATCGCAGTCCGTTTTCCAAACGGGGCTTCCAGCTCAAGCACCGACACACCGGCGGGAATATCCGGCATCGGGACGGTGCTTATCGCCTTGTCAACGTAATAACCGTCGGTATCTGACGGAACAGTGACACCGTTGAGCGTGATTTTTGTGTTCTTCGCCGCCTCAAGCGCAAGATGAGTACCAACCAGCGGAATTCTGCTTTCGATCCTGAAGCGCAGCCGCACGGTATGCTCTGTCGGCTCGGCGGGAATGCACCACGGCTGATTTGCGCTGCCTCCCCACGGATCCCAACCAAGTCGGCGGCGAAGCAGTGTGTCGACCCTCAGAAGCTCCTCACGCGGCTCAAATTCGCCGCCGTCGAGGGCAAATTCCGCTTTGTCAAGCAGCAGTGCGTTCGGCTCTGAGAGTGAGAAGGGAACACTGTAAGGGATGCGGATGGGCGTCTCCGTTGTGGCGGGTGCAGGGGCGGGCTTGTACGACTCGCACTCTTGGCACGGGTCAAGGCGTAAAAGCAGACTGTCATGCAGCCACAGTCCCGCCGGTATTACCGTGCGTCCGCGCTCGTGCCTGAACTCAAAGGGCTTTACCTCGCCTGTCATTGTGTCGTAAAGCGTAGCCTTCCATATGCCATTTACGGTGATCTTTATCCGCTGACGCCTTGATATATCCTTGTTGTACGGCTCGTCCGCCTGTGCAATAAAGAGCCACATACCGTTCCCGTCGCGTCTTAACTGATGGAATAGATTATTCGTCAGCTCGCCACTCATTTGACGTAGCTCAACGGTGCGGTCGGCGGCAAGGGCGCTCAGCAGCTCGCCGCGTGTAAATCCGATGTGCTCTGAGCTTTCATACAGCTCGCCGGGAATGTCCGAGGGATGCGCGTCAAGGTATTTCGGCGCGCTGCCCATGAAAATAAGCTTGCCGCCAGCCTTCCTGAAGGCTTCAAGACGTTCACAGGTGGTCGAGCGCAGTGTTTCACAGCCTGGAACGATAATGACGTCATACTCCATTTTCCCGACCTTCAGCGGCGCTCCGCCCTGCCCGCAGAGTGAGGGCAGCAGGGATTCGGAAATAAAGTCGAAATCAACCGAGCCGTAAAGCAGCCAGTTGGTTACGTTCTGGAAATTGGAATCAAGTGTATCGCGCGCAAGCGCGGTCTGCTCGGCAGGTCCCCAGTGCAGCCAGTAGGATTCCACCGGATGTATTACCGCTGTCCGTATCTCAGGCGTGCCGCGGGTCAGCGCGGTGTTAAGGCGTGCGAAATGATCCTCAACAAGCGGATATTTTGCATACCACGGGGACTGATAGTTTATTGACGCGGGATAATCGCGCTTGGATTCTCCCTCCATTGACACCCATGAAAGATGCGGAACGCGCACGGTAACACCCAACGCCGCCTGCCAGTCTCCCTGCAGCTTGTGACCGCGGAAGTCATAGTCCCAGTCGGTAACGCCGTAAAGCTCGCTCATAACGCCCTCACGACCGTACTGATGAGCCACCGACGCCGCCTGCTTTGCGGTGTTAAGCTCGCGGCGGTTGGCAAGCATGTCGATTCCCGGCAGAGCAAAGGCGCGCAGCGAGCGCATTGCCTCGCCTACTGCGGAGGTCTGCGTCCCCAGCGTAGGTTCTTTCATCATATGTCCCGTAAGCGCCAGTCCGTGCGCGTCGCACCAATTGCCTATGGTGTCAGCAAAGGCGGTGGCAAAGCGCTCGCAGGCGTGGTCGTGATAATGATACCGTGCGTCCGAAACGCCCCCGTGAAGCTCCCAGATAAGCTCGGGCAGACGAGCAAGTATCGACTCTCCGTAGGCGGCGCGATACGTGTCGTCAAAATCGTCGGTCCACGGGAGAGCCACATCCTCAAGCGATGAGGCAAACTTCAGCGTCTGTTTGTGCGTGAACTGCGGCTCGTCGGTGAATATGGCGGGGACGGTATTGCCGAAACGGTCGCCGACCTCACGGAAATACGCCTCATGCGTTATCTCGATAAACCGTTCAATGGCGGCTTTGTCCATTGTGTTTACATATGTATAGCCGTTGTAGCGCGGCGAGGTGTGCGGAGATTCAAGGTAGGCGTAAAATACCCGTCCCCCATCGTCGGCTTCTTCTTGGTCGCCCAGTACGCGGTAGGAGGCAAGGCATCCGTCGTCGTCAAGCGTTACCGAAAAGCGGCAGATAAGCTTGCCGTTTCCGCTGCGCAGAGCCGTTGCCTGTTCATTACCGCTGCGGATCTTACCGGCGACCTCCTCATAAGAAAACGGCGTGAAAAGCAGGTAGCGTATGCGGTATTTTTCGTCCTTTGTGACAAGACCGCCCGCAAAGCCGGAGGGCCAGCGATCCTCATCGTAAAGCCATGCAAGCATACCGTTCTTTTCCGCCTTGTCAACGCAGGCGCGGATGCAGGACATGAACTCATCCCCGAGGTATGGCGTATCCATGCCCGAACGGACGTGCATATGATAGCCGCCAAATCCCATTTGTCCGAGAATGTCTGCCTGACGCATCAGCTCGTCCTTGTCAAGACGGCAGTTCCACGACCAGAAGGGCGCGCCGCGGTACTCTGAGGTCGGAGCCTTGAAAAGCTCATGTGACAGCTCCGGACTTTGATTTTTCGGATAAAGCATTTCAATTCTACCTTTCTTGATTTGTGGAGTAATCGTTAAATCAAAGAAGTTATGTATTCAGTTACGCGGCGGCTTATGCGCGTGCCGCAAGTACCTCTTTTTCGTACTGCTTTACATTGTCAAGCCAGCTTCCGTCTGACGGAACTCCGGCGCGGCGGCAAAGCTCCTCCCAGACCGCGCCTGCGGGAAGGGTCTTAAGCTCCTCACTCATGACAAGCAGCTCGGTGAAGCTGCCGCTGTCCTGAAGTGCGCGCATCTGCTCATGAGGCATAAGCAGGGCAAAGAGCAGTGATTTTTCAAGATTGCGCATACCTGTGACCCATGCCGCAATGCGGTTTATGCTGGCGTCAAAGTAGTCAAGCGCCAGAAATGTGCGGTCAAGTGCGTTGCAGCGAACGACCTCCTTGGCGATCTCGCGGGTTTCATCGTCAAACAGTACTACATGGTCGCTGTCCCAGCGGACGCCGCGGGTGACGTGCAGGGCAATGCGGTCGGAGAAAAGCAGCATCGAGGATATTTTGTCGCTGACAACCTCGGTGGGATGATAGTGCCCGTTGTCCATAAGCGGCACAAGACCGTGCGCGGCGCTGTATTTAAGGCAGAACTCAGCCGAGCCGACAGTGTATGACTCCACACCTATTCCAAAGACCTTTGACTCCAGCGAGACGGCTACAAGATCCTTGTCGTAGCCTGCGCCCAAGATGCGGTCAAGAGAGTCGGCAAAGCGGCGGCGCGGACCGATACGGTCGGCGGGAACATCCTTGTAGCCGTCGGGGATCCAGATGTTCATAAGGCACTGCTTGCCGGTCTCGCGCGCGAAGTATTCGGATATACGCAGGCAGGCGATACCGTGACGGATCCAGAACTCGCGTACATTGTCATCGGGGCTTGAAAGCGTCAGTCCCGACGCCGCCATTGGATGCGAGAAAAATGTGGGGTTGAAATCAATGCCGAGGTCGCGCTCCTTGGCAAACCTCACCCATGCGGCAAAGTGCTCGGGACGCAGAGCGTCGCGGTCAGCCTTTTCTGTCCCGTCAAAAATCGCATATGAGGCATGAATATTGATCCTGTGCTTGCCGGGGATCAGCGCGAGCGCCGCGTCAATGTCGCTCATAAGCTCGTCGGGCGTCCGTGCGGCTCCGGGATAGTTTCCCGTCGCCTGTATGCCGCCGTCAAGCGAGCGCGCGCCTTCAAAGCCGCGTACATCGTCGCCCTGCCAGCAGTGCATTGATATCGGTGTGCTGAGAATCGTTTCAATTGCTTTTTCGGTGTCAACGCCGAGAGCGGCATAGCGCTCACGTGCGTTTTCGTAAATCAGTTTATCATTCATAAATAAATACCGACCTTTCAATACTTTTATGTTTATTATACCTCATATCCTTCCGGGTTGCAATAAAAAAAGGGCTTTTAATCGCTTTTGAACATGATTTTTTCACTTTTTCCGTATCAAATTCCCCGGCGCGGGCAAAAAATCATCTGTCAGTTGATCTCGAAGGGTGGAAATATAATGGAAGTCGGACAAACAAAAAAAGCTCCCGTCGCAGCGGGTGCATTCTTTTCTTCACACATTGCCGAGGTGCTGTTGGTTCTGTTTTTCGGCGGGGTGGTGTACTGCGCCCTGGAGGTACTTTGGCGCGGCAGAACACACATATCAATGGCAATATGCGGCGGAGTGTGTTTTCTTATTATGTATGAGCTTCAGAGGACAGAAAAATACAGTGCGCTTCCGCTGGTGCTTCGCGCACTGTTTGGCGCGATTATCATAACTGCGGCTGAGCTTATAACGGGGTGTATTGTCAACCTCGGTCTGGGGCTTGAGGTGTGGGATTATAGCAGACTCCCGCTGTCGCTCTGGGGGCAGATATGTCTGCCGTTTTCGCTTTTGTGGTTTCTGCTTGGATTTATAATACACCCGGTGTGCGATCTGCTTCGACGTTTTGTGTTCGGCGGATAAGACAGATGCGCGTTATTTTTCCTTTTCCTCAAGCATAAAATCATTAAAGAAGTCAAGCATACCGAGAGAGAGGAAACGCCGATGCCCGAAAAAGCGCAGAGCCGCGCAAGATCGCTGATATACAATTCGCTCCTTTTGTCCGCGGCGGCAATACTGATGCGCGCGGTCGGAGTCAGCTTCAGTGTATGGATATCCAACCGTGTCGGTGCGGAGGTAATGGGACTTTACTCGCTCTGCACCGGCGTGTGGGGATTTGCGCTGACGCTTGCCACCTCCGGCGTCAATCTGGCAGCCACACGTACCGTCGCACAGGCGCTGGGGGCGGGCGAGGAGCGCGGAGGCGGTAACGCAAGAGCGGCGCTCAGGCGCGCGCTCCTTTATGCCGCCGGATTTGGCACGCTTGCGGCACTGCTGCTGATCTTTTCGGCAAAGGCGATAGGTCTGCACATTCTCGGGGATGCGCGGACGGTGCGTCCGTTGCGCCTTCTGGGAATATCGCTCCCGGCGATATCCGTTTCCTCGGCGCTGTCAGGATATTTCTCGGCGGTAAGGCGGGTATGGAAAAGCGCGCTCTCGCAGGTGTGCGAGCAGGCTGTAAAGATATTTGCGGTTTCCGCGCTTCTTGTGCGACTGCTGCCGCTTGGCGTCGAGTGGTGCTGTACCGCGCTTGTGCTTGGCGGGGCGATATCCGAAATTTTCTCCTGCCTTGTGGGGGCAATTCTTTATGTGTCTGACCTTCGCCGTCATATAGGAAATGGCAAACCGACGATAAGCGGCAGGGAAAGCACCCGGCGACTGCTTTCAACAGCGCTTCCGGTGGCGTTTAGCGCTTATGTGCGCTCCGGCTTGACGACCGTCGAGCATATTCTCATTCCGTCGGGACTTGAAAAATACGGCGCTACACGCGGCGGCGCGCTTGCCGAGTACGGTATGCTTAACGCAATGGTCATGCCTGTGGTGATGTTCCCGTACGCCGTGATATATTCCTTTACAGGCTTGCTTGTTCCCGAGCTGACCGCCGCCGCATCTCTTGAACAGCGACATCGCATAAGCTATATTTCGGGGCGGGTATGGAGGCTGACGATCATATTCGGAACGGGTGTTGCCGGGTTGCTTATCTGCTTTGCCGATGAGCTGGGATATGCCCTTTACGGCTCGGCTGACGCCGCGCGGTTTATCAGGCTGTTGGGACCGCTCATGCCGGTGATGTACCTTGACACCGTGACCGATTCGATGCTAAAGGGACTCGGCGAGCAGGTCTACACCATGAATGTGAATATTGCCGACGCGGCGCTTTCCGCGGGGCTGGTATGGATATTGGTTCCAAGGTATGGGATCTCCGGTTATATCGCGGTGCTTTACATAAGCGAGCTGATAAATTTTGCACTCAGCGCCGCGCGGCTCTTGCGCGTGAGTGCCATGCGTCCGCGGTTGCTGAGCTGGGTATTTGCCCCGGTGCTTTGCGTGATAGGCGCGGCGTCAACGGCAAGAATGCTGCTTATGCTTCTGCCTCCTGTGCCGGAGGGCTGCCCTGCATGGCTGACGCTGACTTGTCATATGGGACTGACGCTGGTATTGTTTACACTCCTTCTGCGTGCGACGGGGTGCGTTGATACAGAAATTTCGGTATGGCTTTGCCGCTCTCTCGGTCTACGGAGAAAAAAAGAGGAGATGACCTGACTTGCCGTATGATGTCATATTGCTCCGCGTCGGTACGAATATATACGGCTTCAAAAATTTCCGGGCTGCGGCGCTTC
>ULVD01010866.1_pt1 | contig 17642 bp, 13 predicted proteins | sample 1959101 | NCBI WGS metagenome assembly ULVD01 (sample SAMEA4835777, study PRJEB28245) | human gut metagenome | biome: gut microbiome; material: fecal sample | place: Denmark | collected 2008
AAATTATTATTAAAAATAAATGGGGGAAAATAATGAAAAAAGTAGAAGAAATGAAATATTATTTAAAGGACATAGAAGGTTATGAAATACCTTCAATGGTTGAAGAAAAGGATTTATTTAGAAGAATTAAAAATAATGATAAAAGAGCATTTGATGAATTAGTAAGAAGATACTCAATAGAAGTAATAGAAACTTCAGAAGAAATATTTTCTTATCTAAAAGGTGCTCAAATCGAAGATTTAATTCAAGAAGGATATATTGGCCTAGTAAGAGCAATCAATATATATGCAACTAGTGAATCTAAAATTAAATTTAATTTATTAGCAAGAAAAGAAATAAGAAAATCTATTATAAAAGCAATAAAATCTAATATAGAACTAGTATCATCTATAACAGATAAAGATTTCAAAAAAGAAGTAACAGGTTTACTATCTAAAGATGAAAGTAAAATATTAGAATCAAGAAGAAAAAAAGAAGTAGTATCATTAGATAGCTTATTATCAAATAGTGATATAGAAGAAAATGGAATTACAAGTTCTAAGTATTTAGAAGATGCTGTTATAAATAGTATGGTAATTGATGAATTTTATCAAAGAATAGAAAATTCAGAAAGCTTAAATGCTGATGAAAAAGCTATATTATTAGAATATTTTAAAATAAAAGATGATTTCGTCGACCCACTAGGAGAAATTGCAAGTTCATTATATATTAAAAGAGAAGATATCGAGAATATATTTAAAAATGGTGGAAAAAAACTTATAGAAGAAATAAACTTTGAAGAAAGAGCTCTTCAAACTTTAAAAGCAATGCAATCAAAACAAGCTAGTAAAAAAACTGGTGATAAATTCAAAATATTAAATGTTGAAACTGAAGAAGTTTTCTTTGGAAAATTAGAACTTTCAAGAATCAAAAAAACAATAGATCTTTTAGAACAAAAAATAAAAACATTATTAAGTTATAAAAATATTGATCCAAAGATTAAAGAAGAAGCACATAAGAAATTTACAGAAGAAATAGAAAAGCAAAGAAAAAGAGCTTCAGTTATAGAAAAAAGACTAGCCGAAATAGAAACAGCAAAGAAAACAAGAAAAAAAGAAATAAAACAAGAAAATTCTGAAGAATCAGTTAAGAGAAGAAATAGACCAGACTTAGATACATTAACACCACACAATAAACCAAAAAGATATTTAACTTATCTTTCAAAACCAAATAGAGTACTAGCAACTAAATTAGAAGATGCTTTAGCAAATGAAGAAAAACAATTACATGTTGTAACTTCATGTAGAGAAGTTTTAGAAAGACTTAGAAATGGTAAAGAATTAAGTGAAGAATTTGCTGATGAAGAAGAAGCAAAACGTAGATACGAAATAGCTTTAGAAGAATTAGAAAATAGAAAATCAGAAGTAAGAAGAATAAGAAGAGAAGTAGAAATATCAAGATTACCAAAAGTATGCTTAAAGCTTTATGACATAGACGATCAAATAAAAGCCTTAAGTTCTGAAAAAAGAAGAGCAAAAGGTGAAGAATTAAAAAATGATATAGAAAAACAAATATACGACTTAAGATATCAAAGATTTTGTGTAGCCATGTCACTAAAACATGCAGGTATGTTAGGATACGTAGAAAGAGTATATAGAATGCCTAAAAAATAATAAAAGAATTGCTAGACAAGAAAAAAGATTAAAAAGATTATTCGTACAAAACAAAAGCATGTAAAGAGAACTAAAATAGTTCTCTTTTCTTATCATAATAATTGTATTTTATTACTTAATTTGTTAAAATATTTCTTATGGAAAGAGATAAGATTAAAAATTTTTGTATAATAGCTCATATAGATCACGGAAAGAGTACTCTAGCAGACAGAATACTTGATGTTTGTCATGCAGTAACTGAAAGAGAAAAGAAAGAACAAATACTAGACTCTATGGATCTTGAAAGAGAAAGAGGAATAACTATTAAGCTAAATGCAGTAGAACTTAAATATAAAGGTTATACTCTTCACTTAATAGATACCCCGGGACACGTAGACTTTAGTTATGAAGTAAGTAGAAGCTTAGCTGCTTGTGAAGGAGCAATTCTAGTGGTAGATGCAACTCAAGGAATAGAAGCTCAAACACTAGCAAACCTTTATTTAGCACTAGAAGCAGACCTAAAGATAATACCAGTCATTAATAAAATAGATTTACCAAATGCAAACCCTGAAAAAGTAAAAGATGAACTTGTCAAAACAATAGGCTTTGATAGAGATGAAATAATTTGTTGTTCAGGAAAAACTGGTGAAGGCGTTGATGAATTACTAGATGCAGTTATTGAAAGAGTTCCAAGTCCAAAGAGTGATAGTAATAAACTAAGAGCATTAATATTTGATAGCTACTTTGACCCATATAAAGGTGTAGTTATTCTTATTAGAATAATGGATGGCACTGTTAAAGTAGGAGACAAAATAAGATTTATAAATTCAAACGCAACTTACGAAGTACTAGAACTAGGTAAACATACTCCACACGAAATCAAAAAGAATAGCTTAAGTGCTGGTGAAGTAGGCTTCTTAAGTGCGTCTATTAAAAGTATAACTGAAGTAGAAGTAGGGGATACAATTTGCAAAGAAGGAGAAACTGTTGAAGCACTACCTGGTTATAAACCAATGAAACCAATGGTGTTTTCAGGAATATATCCAATCGAATCATCGAGATATCCAGATTTAAAAGAAGCACTATTAAAATTAAAACTAAGTGATGCATCTCTTACATTCGAACCGGAAACATCAATCGCATTAGGTTTTGGATTTAGATGCGGTTTTCTAGGACTTCTTCATATGGAAATCATACAAGAAAGAATAGAAAGAGAATTTGGAATAGAGATAATTGCAACGAGTCCATCAGTTATTTATGAAGTAATTTTAAACGATGGAAGTAGTGTATCAATAGATTCACCTTCTAAAATGCCAGATCCATCTAAAATATCAAAAGTATTAGAACCATTCGTAAGAGCTAATATATATGTTCCAAGTGAATATGTAGGCTCAATAATGGAACTTTGCCAAGATAAAAGAGGAATCTATAAAAATATGTCATACTTAGATGAAACAAGAGTAAATATAACATATGAACTTCCACTATCAGAAATAGTATATGATTTCTTTGATAAATTAAAAAGCTACACTAAAGGTTATGCATCATTTGATTATGAATTCATAGGTAATAGAGAAAGCAAACTAGTTAAAATGGACATACTTTTAAATGGAGATATAATCGATGCATTAAGCTTAATAGTTCATAAAGACTTCGCATATAAACGTGGTAAAATAATATGTGAAAATCTAAAAAAGATAATACCAAGACAAATGTTCCAAGTACCAATACAAGCATATATAGGTTCAAAAGTAATAGCTCGTGAAGACATCTCAGCTATGAAAAAGAACGTACTTGCTAAATGCTACGGAGGGGACGTATCAAGAAAAAGAAAACTTCTTGAAAAACAAAAAGAAGGTAAAAAAAGAATGAAACAAGTAGGTAGTGTATCGATACCTCAAGAAGCATTCTTAACAATACTTAGTACAGACGAAAGAGAATAATTATTGAAAGAAAGTAAGCGTATCATTATATGAAGAACTTCTATCTTCAAGTGTTACATTACTTTCTTTTATTTCACTTATTAAAGGTTCTTCCTTCTTTTTAAAAATACTTTTTTCTCTAAGTAAATATGGCTTAACCTCTCTATAAACTGGAATAGTTTTTTTGATAACACCTAAAGTCTTATTAGCAGTACTAGCTATACTAGAAATATTAATATTCTTAAATATTGATAAAAGTTCACTATTCATATAATCACCTATAATATTATATTAATTTAATTAAAAAAAGTTAAAAAGGTGTTTTTATTTAAAAAATTATATGCTATAATCAATATATAATAGAGTAAGAAGGAAAGATTAGTATGGCTAAAAAAGGTACAATTAAGAAGAAAAAAACCATAAAACAAGCTAAACCTAAAGCTAAAAAGTCATCTTTTAATATAATAGCAATACCTAAAATAATAGTAACAGAAATAATAGTTCTTATTAGAAGTGTTGGAGTAGGAATATTTGGAACAATTGATATAATTATATCTTTTATTGTGTCATTTTTTAGTTACCTAATTTGGGGAATTAAAAATATAATTGAAGGTATATGGGAATACTTCTTTAAAAGAATATGGTTAGAAATATATGCCTTATTTAATGCATTATATGAAGGTGCAAGATATACTTTATCAATTATATTTTATGACTTTCCAATGTTCGTTTACAACAAATGTAGTAAAACAGTATACGATATTTATAACAAAATAAAACGTAGAATCGAAATACTAAAAGATGTATACAAAAAAGAAAAAACAGAAGAAACAAAAACATTAAGTCAAAAGATAGAAGAATACATAAAAGAAAAATATGAGAACTTATCATTCGTAAAAGCAGCTCGTGAAAGAAAAGAAGCAAGTCTTATCATAATGACAGTAAATCCAAATGGAGACGATGCTGTTAGAACAGAAGCAAAACAAACATATAGATACTTAGCTAAAAACAAAGAAGGCAAACTTGTAAAAGGTTACTTCGCAGCTCTTTCAAAATTAGATGTTTATTCATACTTAATAGATGAAGGAATGACAGTATATGAAATAGAAACAAACTGGGCTATAAATTTCTTTCACACAGAATCATCAAGTATAAAGAAAAAAATGAAAACAAAAGACTTAGTATTCTGGTTAGCTCAATTATCTACTTATATTAAAGCAGGTATCCCACTTACAGATGCTGTTAAAGTCTTAGCAGAACAAGATAAAAGAAAGAAATACAAATCAGTATATGATGCCGTTATATATGAACTTACAATGGGTGAAACATTTTCAGAATCACTAAATAAACAAGGAAAAGTATTCCCGGCACTTTTAATTAATATGATAAAAAGTGCAGAGATGATAGGCAATATTGAAGGAACACTAGATGAAATGAGTGCTTATTATCAAGAAGTAGAAGATACAAAAAGAGCAGTCGTTAGTGCACTTGCATATCCATGCATCGTATTAGTTTTTGCAATAGCAATAGTTGTATTCATGCTTACATACATAGTTCCACAATTCGTAGATGTTTATGAATCAATGAATGCAGAACTTAACCAAGTAACAGTAATAACGCTAAATATATCAGCATTCCTACAAAATGAATACATGACAATCATAGAAGTAGTAGTTGCAACTATATTAATATATACTTATCTATATAAGAAAGTAAAAGCATTTAGAGCTATGATGCAACATATATTTATGAAATTACCAGTAGTAGGAAACTTAATAATTTATAAAGAAATATCTCTATTCGCAAGAACATTCGCAACATTAAATAAAAATAATGTACTTCTTACAGATAGTATTGATATTTTAGGAAAAATAACATCAAATGAAATATATAAAAGCATAATGTATAGAACAGTAAATAACCTATTAAAAGGTGAAAAGATGAGTGAAACATTCAAAGATAACTGGGCAGTACCTCAAGTAGCATACTATATGATACTTACTGGAGAGTCAACTGGAGAACTAGCAACAATGCTTGATAAAGTAGGTGACTACTATCAAAAAATGCAAAAGAACTCAGTAAATATGATCAAAACATTCATAGAACCAATCATGATCATATTCTTAGCACTTATCGTAGGTTTCATACTTATCGCAATAGTAGTACCAATGTTTGGTATGTATTCAACATTAAGTTAGGGGAGTTTTAGATATGCAAATAGAAATAATGATTATTTTAACAGTACTAGGTGCTGTAATGGGTAGCTTTTTAGGATGTATGGGATATAGAATACCAAACAAAATAAAAGCTACTTCACCTAGAAGCTTCTGCAATGACTGTGGAAAACCACTTAAATGGTATATGAATATTCCAATATTATCATATATATTCTTAAAAGGAAGATGTGCTTATTGTAAAAAACCAATAAACTTCATATATCCATTCATAGAAATAGTATGTGCATTACTATTCTTATGTAATTACCTAATGTATGACTTTACATTTAATTTCTGGATAGCCACAATACTTACATGTGCATTAATGGTAACTATAATAAGTGATTTTCTTTATTATTACATTTCAGATAGAGTATTAATTATATCAGGAGTTTCTATTATGATTACATTATGCTGCTATTTAGAAATGAATGAAGTATTTAAACATATAATTGCATCCTCTTTATTATTCGCTATAATGTATGGACTAAAATTATTAGGAAACTATGTATTTAAAAAAGAATCACTGGGTGACGGAGATATTAAATTAATGGGAGTTATAGCTTTAGGAATAGGTGCCATAAATAGTTTTGTAGCATTATTCATAGGCTCAATAGTAGGATTAATATTCTCAGTAATTATAAGTAAGAAAAATAAAGAAGGAATTATTCCTTTTGGGCCATTCCTTCTTATCGGAGCACTAATGACATTATATTTTTCGAATATAATTACACCATTAATAACAAAATATTTAATATTTTAAAATAAAAGATATTCATGAGAATATCTTTTTTAATTATGCACTAAAACTTTAGTACCAGCACTTACATTATTATAAATAGTTTCAGCAGCATCATGAGGCATATTAACACATCCATGACTACCACTCTTAAAGTGAATATCTCCACCAAACTCATCTCTCCATGCAGCATCATGAAGTCCAATGCCGCCATCAAATGGCATCCAATAATATACATGACTCTTATATCCAGGACCTTTTAAATAAGTATCATATGTTTTATATTTGATAGGGAAGTATCCTATACGAGTAGGAGTACTATCTTTACCAGTAACACATAATGTTGTTAAAATTACATCTTTATCTTTATATAATTCTACAGTTTGATCACTTATATCTACTTCAACATACATATCAGGTAATACTTCTAATTTACTAGATTCAATATATCCATATTGAAGATCTTCTGTTTGAACATAATCATATTTACCATCAGAATTAATTCTAAGTACTTTTTGAAATTTCTCAACTTGACCTAATTCAACCTTATCATCAGTTTTTTTATCATAAAGACTACTAGTGTCTTTTAAATATGCAAAATCATTAGTACTTAGTGTTTCATCATCAGTATCTATTACTTCAGTGTCACTAGGTATATTTGTTTCATCTTGTTCTTCACTTTTATTTACTTCATTAGTTTCTTCTTCATTATTAATTTCTGTATTATCTTCACTTGGTAATGGTTCTTGATTTATAACTTCTTCATTACTAGAACTATTTCCTTCACTTTTAGAAGGTTCTTGCTCGCTATTATCTATATCTACAATAGCAGGTGGTTCATTATTCATAAAAGAACATGAAGTTAGTCCATAACCAAGACCAGCAACAGATGCAAGTATTAAAGCAGAAGCAACTAATTTACTGCCTTTTTTAGGTTTATGGTGAGTATATTTTTCACTCTTTGTTTCAGTATTATTCTTACTCTTAACTCCATATTTAGCTAATAAACGAGATTGACAAATATAAAAAGTATTTTTAATACTATCGTAACTATCACTATCTTTACTTGAAATTAATTTTTTGTAATTAAAGATATATTCGTCATAATCATTCTTAACTTCCATATATTTTTGGTTAAGTTCATTTGCTTTAGTAGCAATTTCATTTAAATCGCTAATACTAGCACCCATAGATTTATAATTTTCATACATTGAGATTAAATCATTGACCTTAACTGCATAACCCTTCATTTTATTTTGAATTGTATTAACTAATTCTTTATTCATATCTATCCCCCATAAATATGTACATATTATATCACAAATGATACATTTAGTCAATTTACATAGTAGCTAAATACTGTTGACTAAAAAAACAACTTATTATATAATCTTAAATAGAGAATAGGTGACTAATATGTATATAGATAAGATAATAAAAAAAGAAGTTACAACTTTAATAATATCAGTAGGATTACTTTTAATTGTATTTATAGGTGTATCATTTGCTTCATTTTTTAAAGTAGATGAAGGAAGTGATAATATAGTTCAAACCGGAGACTTAGCCATATCATTTTGTAGTGATTCAGCTTGTGATTCAACATATGAAAACATAGGACAAGTAATCGGAACATCTAAGATAGATGGTTCTTCAGTCCCAACAGCAATTTATCCTTATCCGAGTGATGGAACATATTCAAATGCAACACCTTATATATTTAAAGTAGAAAATACTGGAGATATGGATGCTCACGTAACTATTAAATTAAAAGAAGATACAGATTTTTTACCAACAGGAAATTATAAAGAATACACAAGACTTACTAATCTATATTCAGAACATTTAAAAATTGCAGTAAGAAAGAAAGTATTAGCTGAAGGATCAGAATATCAAATGGGCGATGTTAATATGGATGGAATAGTTAATAAAGAAGACTATTCACTTATCTTAAATGCAGCTGCTGGTCGTGTAACATTAACTGAAGAGCAGACTAAGTTAGCTGATGTTAATGAAGATGGAACTATCAATTCATCAGATGCTTTAAGACTTGATCGCATAATACGCGGTGATAACGTGGCATCTTTAGAAAAAACATATATAAATTCATTTAGCGAATTAACTAATTCAGTAATATATACAGGAGATGTCATAAAAGCTGGTGAGAGTGCTACATATTTTCTATGGTTATACCTAGATGATACAACACCTAATCAAGCACAAAAAACATATTTTGTAGGTAATCTTGATATTCAAGCCGAGTATATGCCAGAAGGAGTATTCGCAAACGATCCATGGGAAACAATTATAGCAAATATAAGAAATGATAAAACAGAAAGTTATAAAGTAGGAGACACTAAAGAAGTAGATATGGGTACTTTTGGAAAATACACACTAAGAATAGCAAATAAAACATCTGGTTCTGGATGTTCATCAACTACATCATATAATTTAACATCACAAACATCATGTGGTTTTGTTCTAGAATTTGTAGATGTAATTGCAACTCATGAAATGAATAGTACTGCTACAAATAGTGGAGGCTGGCCATCAACTACAATGAGAGAATACTTAAATGATACTATTTATAATTATTTTCCAAATGTATTAAAAGAAGCAATAATAGATACCAAAGTTAGTTCAGGAACAGGCTTAAGTGATAGCGTTGGACATAACACTTCGACTGATAAATTGTATTTACTATCTCCTACAGAAGTATGGGGAGACTTATCAGGGTGGTCAACTGTATCAGCAAGTGATGGCGCCAAAAATTTCACAAAACAACTTGATTATTACAGTAAAATAGGTGTTACAACAAGTAATTATTCAGGAGCAATTAAAAAGCAAAACGGAAAAGCAATGTGGTGGTATTTAAGAACAGCAAATAAGACTGTAGATACATATTTCTACGGAGTAAATAGTAATGGAAGCTGGAGTAACAGTAATGCAAATGATGCAAGTGGAGTATCACCTGCATTTAGAATAGGTTAAATAAATACTTTACAAACTAAAACACTAGTGTTATAATTAACTCATTCAAAACAAATGAGGAAGACGTTATATAATGGACTTTATAGAGAACTAGTGGTTGGTGGAAACTAGGAAATGAAGTTATATATAGATCACTTCTGATGTTACCTATGGATAAGATAGGTACGCAAGTATAGCGTTAAAATAATTAAGTTAATAAGAGGGATGGTACCGTCTATTTATAGACTCCTTGGTAACCATTCTTTTTTTTATAGGAGGGAAAAAGTATGAAAGATTTTGAAAATTTAAGAAACAAATCAGTAGAAGAGAATGAATCAGAACTTATTAATTTTTGGAAGAAAGATGATATCTTAAATAAGTCAATAGAAAACAGAAGTAAAAATCAAAATTATGTTTTCTATGATGGACCAGCTACAGCTAATGGTAATCCAGGACTTCATCATATGATAGCTAAATTCCTTAAAGATACGTTCTGTAAGTATCAAACTATGAAGGGTAACAAAGTAATCAGAAAAATAGGTTGGGATACTCATGGCCTACCAGTAGAAGTACAAGTAGAAAAAGAACTACACTTCGATGGTAAAAAAGATATAGAAAAGTATGGTATTGAAAAATTCAATCAAAAATGTAAAGAATCAGTATGGACAAATGTAGATGCATTTAATAGACTAACTGATGAAATGGGTCAACTAATTGATTTAGAAAATCCATATATCACATATGATAATAATTACATTGAAACTGAATGGTATATCTTAAAGAAATTCTTTGATGAAGGATTATTCTATGAAGGAGTTAAAATAGTACCTTGGTGTCCTAGATGTGGAACAGGACTTGCATCTCATGAAGTAGCTCAAGGCTATGAAAATGTTACTGCTAATACTGTAATTGTTCCATTTAAGAAAAAGAATAGTGATGAATACTTCTTAGTATGGACAACAACTCCATGGACATTAATGGCTAACTTAGCGCTATGTGTTAACCCTAAAGAAGATTATGTAACTGTATCAAGTAAAGGATATAAATTTATTCTTGCTGAAAAATTAGTTCCATCAGTACTTGGAGAAGATTATGAAATCTTAGAAAGATATAAAGGTAAAGATTTAGAATATACTGAATATGAACAATTAATGCCATTTATAGATGTAAAAGGTAAAGCATTTTTCGTACTTTGTGATGAATACGTTACTACTGAAGATGGTACTGGTGTAGTACATATTGCTCCAGCATTCGGACAAGATGATGCTAATGTATGTAAGAAATATCAAATTCCAGTAGTAAATCCAGTCGGAGAAGATGGAAAATATACAGAAGGTCCATGGAAAGGACAAAATGTATTTGAAGTAGATGAAATAGTTATTAAATGGTTAAAAGAAAACGATAAACTATTTAAAAAGATCAAAATGGATCACGATTATCCACACTGCTGGAGATGTCATCACCCATTACTATACTATTCAAGACCAAGTTATTATTTAGAAATAACTAAAATCAAAGATAAAATTATTAAAGCAAATAAAACAGTTAATTGGTTCCCATCATTCGTTGGTGAAAAGAGATTTGGAAACTGGCTTGAAAACTTAAATGATTGGGCTATCTCAAGAAATAGATATTGGGGAACACCACTTCCATTATGGAGATGTGAATGTGGTCATATGGAAATGATTGGAAGTAGAGAAGAATTAGCAGAAAAAGCAACTACTAAAGTAGATCCAAAAACTATAGATTTACATAGACCATACGTAGATGATATTCATATTAAATGTCCAGATTGTGGAAAAGAAATGAATAGATGTGAAGAAGTAATAGATTGTTGGTTTGATAGTGGTTCAATGCCATTTGCTCAATATCATTATCCATTTGAAAACAAAACTCTATGGAAGAGCCAATTCCCAGCAGACTTCATTTCAGAAGGAATTGATCAAACAAGAGGTTGGTTCTATTCACTAATCGTAATTAGCGTATTCTTAACTGGAAAGAGTCCATATAAAAATGTATTAGTTAATGAATTATTACTAGATAAAAATGGACAAAAGATGCACAAATCAAAAGGAAATTCAATCGAACCATTCTCACTAATTCATAAATATGGAGCAGATCCAATTAGATGGTATATAGCTTATGCATCCCCTGTATGGACTCCACTTAAGTTTGATGAAGATGGTGTTAAAGAAGCAAACTCTAAATTATTTAGTACACTTAAAAACACTTATACATTCTTCGCAATGTATGCTAATGCTGATAAATTATCAACTGAAGACTTTGATATAAGTAATGACAAATTAGAACAAATTGATTATTGGCTACTATCTAAATATAATAACTTAATTAAAAATGTAACTATGAATATGGATAGATATGATCTAAATAAAACAGTTCACTTAATTCAAGACTTTGTATGTGATGATTTAAGTAACTGGTATATTAGACGTAATAGACGTAGATTCTGGGAAAGTGAACTTACTGATTCTAAGAAAGCAGTATATAAAACTACATATGATGTATTAGTTGGTGTATGTAAGTTAATAGCACCAATTAGTCCATTCCTAAGTGAAGAAATCTATCAAAAACTAACTGGAAAAGAAAGTGTACATTTAGCAGATTATCCAGTATGTGATGAATCTCTAATAGATGAAAAATTAGAAGAAAAGATGGATTTAGTAATCGAATTAATTAGTTATACTAGAAATATTCGTGAAGAAGCTAAAATCAAAGTACGTCAACCAATTAAAGAAGTAATATTCGAAGAAAAATATAAAGAATTAGTTGGTGAATTTGAAAGTTTATTCAAAGAAGAACTTAATGTTAAAGAAGTAAACTGGACTAAAGACTTATCTAAATATCTAACTATTTCTTATAAACCAAACTTCAAAGAAGTAGGTAAAGTATTTGGAAGCAATATTAAAGCATTTACTGATTACTTAAATAATATTAGTGAAGAAGATTCTAAAAAATTAGAAGATGGAAAACTAACTATTACATTAAATGATACTGAATATAATGTAGATTCAAGTTATGTATTAAAAACTGTTAATGCTAAAGAAGGATACAAAGCAGTAATGCTAAATTATAAAACAGTTGTAATAAATACAACACTAGATGAAGATTTAATTAATGAAGGTTTAGCTCGTGAAATAGTATCTAAAGTACAAAATCTAAGAAAAACAAGTGACTTTGATATTTCAGACAGAATAGATATGAAATATAATGGACCACAAGAAATAAAAGATGCTATAAATGAATTCAAGAGTTATATCATGGATGAAGTATTAGCTCTAACACTAACTGAAGATGATAATGCAACTGAAGAATTAAAAATAAATGACTATACTATGAAAGTATCTATCAAGCAAGTTAAATAATGTAAGCACTAGAAATAGTGCTTTTATTTTGATATAATATACCTAATCAAATTTATTTGATTATATATCAAAGAATAATCTAGCATTAGGAGATATATGAAAGATAATATTTTAAATATTTAATCTTTAAGAAGGAGAAATTGATTACCAAAATTATATAATTTTTATTAAAAAAACTATACAAAAAAGAAAGGTAAGAAATGAAAATGAAAGTTATAGTTGTTAAGACTATAGAAGATTTAGAAAAAATTAAAGAGTTAAAAAGTGATAGGGTTGTTGTTGTATTAAATAATGATTTAGACTTGAAGGATATTAAGAATTTTAAAAGCATTAATATGAGTGATACTAGTGTAGTTATATATGGAAGAGGACATACTATTAAGAATCTAACAGTTGATGCAGAAGATACAGTTGGTATGTTTAGTGAAGTAAAAGATTTATACGTAAGAAATATTATATTTGATAATGTAGATATAAAAGGAAAATGCGAAGTAGGTATATTAGCTGGAGTTGTTATTAGAAAACTAGATATCAAAGATGCATTATTCCATGGAAAAATAGAGGGAAAATCTTTTGTAGGTGGATTATGTGGCTTGGGAGAAAATATAAAAGCAGAAAATGTAGATTTGTTTACTAAAATAAAAGGCGAAGAATTCACTGGTACTGTAGTTGGTCTTACGAGAAGTTATGAAAGTAAAAGGATAGGAGATTTTGCTACACTAGGAGTTGATGATCATTATGGAGAAAAAGAATTCGGAGCAGTAACTGGAAGAATATTAAAAAAATAAATTAAATATTATTATTACGAATAAATTCACGGAGCATTTTTATAAGTGCTCTTTTTTCTATTCTTGAAACATAGCTTCTAGATATATGTAATTTACGAGCTATTTCTTTTTGTGTTTTTAAAGGTGTATTTAAAAGTCCATAACGCATTTTTATAATTTCAAGTTCACGATTACTTAGTACATTTAAATATTTAGTTAAGTTCCTAATATCATCCTTATATTCAGTTATTTTATCTAAACCTTCAGTATGTTCTTCAAGCACATCTATAAGAGTAATATCTCCACCATCTTTATCATGAGCAATAACATCATTAAGACTAATATTATTGTTATATTTTTTATTACTACGAAAGTACATTAATATTTCATTTTCAGCACATTTAGCAGCATAAGTAGTAAGTTTGACACCTTTGCTAGGTCTATAAGAATCAATACCTTTTATAAGCCCAATAGTACCTATACTTATCAAATCATCAGCACTAACATGCTTAGTTTCATACTTTTTGACTATATGAGCAACTAATCTTAAATTATGAGTTATAAGTTTACTACGAGCATCTTTATCACCTTCAAGATGTTTCTTAATATAAAGTTCTTCTTCTTCACTACTTAAAGGATCATCAAATACATTAAGACTATAACTAGTAGTAAACACCATAATATTTTTTATAAAATTTTTAATTTTTTCAAACACTAAAATCACCTAATTAATAATATGTAAAGCGAACAAATATTATGAAATATCTTAAATCTTAGATAAATAAAGACATAATGTTTTTTAATATAAAAAAATTAAAAATTATAAATGTAAACCACATTCATTTTTTATGAAAATTTATTCAAAAAACATTTACAAAATTTTATATTGATGCTATCCTTAAGGTGGTTATAAAAAATATAACGGTGAAGGTGAGGTAATTAATGGAAAAGGATTTTTTAGATGACATTGTTGTTGTCAAAAGAAGCGGTCAGAGGGTTAGTTTTAATGATGCTAAAATTGCTTTAGCTGTTAAGAAAGGTTTTGATAGCGTATATGAAAAATACGATGAAAAGAACGTTTACAAGGTTAAAGAAAAAGTTTTAGATCAAATTAGAAAAGAATATAAAGATAGAAAGACTATTGGAGTAGAAGATGTATCTGATGTTATTGAAGAAGTTTTACAAAAACTAAAATATAACGAAGTTTATGAATCTTTTAAAAATTATAGAGAAAGAAGAGATGCATCAAGAGAAGCATTCGTAGTAAAACAACAACATAAGTTTGTTAAAGCTATTGAATCTTTAGGATTAAAGTCAGCTACTGAAGAAAATGCTAAACGTGAAAATGCTAATGTAGATGGTGATGGTCCAATGGGAACTATGCTTCATTTTGGTTCTACAGTATCAAGAGAATTTGCTAAAGCATATTTAATGGATAATAAATATAGTAGAGCTCATGATGAAGGAGCAATTCATATTCATGATTTAGATTTCTGGGCTATGGGAACTACTACTTGTATGCAAATAGACTTAAATAAACTATTTAAAAATGGATTCTCAACAGGACATGGATACTTAAGAACACCAAATAGTATTGGAAGTTATTCAGCACTTGCTGCTATTGCAATCCAAGCTAATCAAAATGAACAACACGGAGGACAAAGTATTCCAGCATTTGATTATTATATGGCTCCAGGAGTTTTAAAAACATTCAAAAAAGAATTCAAACAAGCTATATATAATTATTTAGAATTCGAAGGATTCAAAGAATTAATTAACTTTAATAAAGTAACAGATATTATAGATAAATCAGATACTATAGAAATAGATTTAAGCGTTTTTGAAGAGTTTACTTCTAAAAGCACAAGACTAAAAGAAATATTTGAAAGTGCTTATGAAAACGCTATGAAGAGAACTGATAGAGCAACATATCAGGCTATGGAAGCATTCATTCATAACTTAAATACAATGCATAGTAGAGCAGGAGCTCAAGTACCATTTAGTTCAATTAACTTTGGTACTGATACAAGTCCTGAAGGAAGAATGGTTATTAAAAACTATTTACTTGCTACTGAATCAGGTTTAGGTCACGGAGAAACTCCAATATTCCCAATATCAATATTTAAAGTTAAAGAAGGAGTAAACTACAATAAAGAAGATAAAAACTATGATTTATTTAGATTATCTTGTAGAGTATCTGCTAAAAGATTATTCCCTAACTTCTCATTTATAGATGCACCATTTAACAAGAAATATTATGTAGAAGGTGACTATAATACTGAAGTTGGATATATGGGATGTAGAACAAGAGTTTTAGCTAATGTTTGTGGTCCATCAGTTACACCAGGACGTGGAAATTTAAGTTTTACATCAATTAACTTACCAAGATTAGGTATCAAACATGGTATTGCTTTAGGTGAAAGAGATAAAGCTGATATGAAAGCATTCTATAAAGAATTAGATGAAACTATGGATTTAGTAAAAGGACAATTACTTCAAAGATTTGAATGTCAATGTTCTAAATCAAGAGCTAACTTTAAATTCTTATTAGGTTCAGGTGTATGGCTAAATAGTGAAAAAATGGATAGTACTACTAAACTTAGAACAGTACTAAAACATGGAACACTTTCAATAGGATTCATAGGTTTAGCTGAAACATTAAAAGCTCTAATAGGTGAACACCATGGAGAAAGTGAAAAAGCACAAAAACTAGGACTTGAAATAATAGGCCATATGAGAAAAAAATGTGATGAATACACTGAAGAATACAATCTTAACTTTACTTGCCTAGCTACACCAGCAGAAGGACTTTCAGGAAGATTCGTTGCTATAGATAGATCAATATATGGAAAAATTAAAGGAGTTACTGATAGAGATTACTATACAAACTCATTCCATGTACCAGTTTACTATAAAACATCAGTTCAACATAAATTAGAGGTTGAAGGAAAATACCATCCATTAACTAATGCAGGACATATTTCTTATATTGAACTAGATGGAGACACTGTAAACAATGTAGATGCATTTGAAACAGTAGTTAGAATAATGCATGATTCAGGAGTAGGATATGGAGCTATTAACCATCCAGTTGATAGAGATCCAGTATGCGGATACGTTGGAGTTATAAAAGATGTTTGTCCAAGGTGTGGAAGACATGAAAACGAAGGCGTTGAAATGGAAAAAATTTCTTGCTTAGATTGCTATGATGGCTCTGCGAGCTTAACAAATTAATTTATAAGGAAAGGAATAAAATATTATGGATAAAGAAGTTAAAAAAAGTAAAAAAACTGTAGGAGAAGGAGTAGGATTCGAAAGAATTAGAAGAATCACTGGATACCTAGTAGGAACATTAGATAGATTTAACAATGCTAAAAAAGCAGAAGTTAACGATAGAGTAACTCATGCAACAAAGTAGTGATTATATACGTTTAGCAGCAGACCTTACTACTGATTCAATAGTAGATGGTCCGGGTCTTCGAGCAGTAGTGTGGACTCAGGGGTGTTCACATAACTGTAAAGGATGCCAAAACCCAGGAACACATGATTTTAATGGCGGAGGACTTGTTCCAATAGATATGGTTTGTGAAGCAATAAGCGAACTAAAATACCATACAGGTGTAACTTTTAGCGGAGGAGATCCGATGTTCCAACCAGAACAATGTGCCAAAATAGCTGCTTACGCTAAGTCTTTAGGACTTAATATCTGGGTATATACTGGATTTACATTTGAAGAACTAATCGAAATGTCAAAGAAAAATCCAGCATACGATAAATTCATTCATTATATAGATGTACTAGTAGATGGAAAATTTATTCTTGAACAAAAAGATTTAAACTTGTTATTTAGAGGATCTGCTAATCAAAGATTAATAGATATACCAAAAACACTTTCTTCTGGAAAAGTAACACTATTAAATGAATATGAATACAAAGAAGAAAAAATGTTTGAAAGAGAGCCAATGTTTGTATAGTTTGAATAAGTCAACAAAAAGTGGACACTAAAAAAGAATTTAT
>ULVD01086314.1_pt1 | contig 17630 bp, 9 predicted proteins | sample 1959101 | NCBI WGS metagenome assembly ULVD01 (sample SAMEA4835777, study PRJEB28245) | human gut metagenome | biome: gut microbiome; material: fecal sample | place: Denmark | collected 2008
TTGATAAAATCCAGTATGAGCCACACGAACCGGGTGATGTGTTGGTGCTGACAGGTGTAGGCGAGGTGTTCCCGTTTATGAGAATCCATACTTTACTGGAAGCCCTGCAACCGTATTTTTCGGATGTTCCGATTTTGGTTATGTATCCGGGTGAGTTTGATGGTCGTCAGGTAAAGCTGTTCAACCGACTTACACCTAACGATTATTACCGGGCATTCAATGTCATAGATTAAGGGGGATAAAGCCATGATGATTCGAGATATGTTTGCGGACGATATCAACCGCAAAATCAATGGTGTAATTAAAGTAGATCAGGCTGCTGACGATGTGATCGAGCAGGAATTAAATGAATATGTCATCACCAGAGAATTGAAGAAACATTTCATTACCTTTTTCAATTATTACGGTGATGCTTTCGAACAGCCAACTGCTGATATGGGTGTTTGGATTTCCGGTTTCTTCGGAAGCGGTAAATCACACTTTTTGAAAATGCTTTCTTACCTTCTGGAAAATAAAGAGGTAAAGGGTATCCGTAGTGTAGAGCGTTTCCGAAAAAAGTTTGAGGACGATCCGGCAACCTTTATGCTGATCGACCGTGCTACAAAGGGAACGACTGAGACGATTCTGTTTAATATTGATATTGAGGGATTCAGCAATAAAGATAAGACGGCCGTTCTTCGTGTCTTTGCCAAAATGTTCTATAGCCATCTGGGATTTTACGGTGAAAATCTGAAAGTTGCTATGATGGAGCGTTATATTGATCAGCAGGGCATGACCGAGGAGTTCCGCAGAGTTTTTGAAGAAAAGAAAGGAAAGTCCTGGCTGGAAATGCGCCGTGCCTTTGCTTTTAATGGCAAGTTCATCATTCCGACACTGATGGAAGTTTTGGACATGAGTGAGGATGATGCCAAGGCATGGTTTAATGATAAAACTGCAACAGAAATTTCTATCGCACAACTTGTGGAAGACATGAAAGCCTATGTGGATACCAAGCCTGCCAACTTTCGTCTGCTGTTTATGATTGACGAGGTTGGCCAGTATGTCGGCACAGATACTGATATGCTTTTGAATCTCCAGTCTCTGACGGAGAAAATTGGAAGTGAATGTGAAGGTAAGGTTTGGGTGATCTGCACGGGACAGGAAGCCATTGATGAAATTATCAAAGTTCGTGCTGATGAGTTTTCCCGCATTCAGGCTCGTTTTAAGACAAGACTGAGTTTATCTTCTTCCTCCGTGGATGAAGTTATTCAGAAACGTATTCTGAAAAAGAAACCGGAAGCAGCTAAAGAATTGGAATGTGTTTATGAGCAGAATGACTCTGTTCTGCGTAATCTGTTCAGCTTTAGCGGTTCGATTCAGGATATTAAAGGTTATTCCGGCCCGAGAGAGTTTACTGAGAACTTCCCCTTCGTGCCGTATCAGTTCATCATCATGCAGAAAGTATTTGCCGAAATTCGTAAGCATGGAAATTCAGGTAAGCACCTGTCTGGTGGAGAACGTTCTATGCTCTCTGGTTTCCAGGAAGCTGTACAGAAAATTCAGGAGAAAGACGAGTATGCACTTGTTCCGTTTTTCCGCTTTTATGATACCGTACATACTTTCCTTGACGGTTCTATCCGACGTGTGATCGAGCGTTGCCAGAAAGCTGCCGAAAATGGTGATGGCATTGAACAGCAGGATGTGGATGTGCTGAAACTTTTGTATTTGATTCGGTATATCGATGATATTCCTTCTAACCTGGACAATATTGTTATTCTTATGGCAGACGATATTCGTATGGATAAGGTTATCATGCGTGAAGCTGTCAGGGACAGTTTGAACCGCTTAATGGGGCAGAAAAATTATATTAACAGAACAGGGGACACTTATAATTTTTTGACAGATGAAGAGCAGGATATTCAGAAGGAGATTAAAGATACTATTGTGGATACTGCTTCTATCGTGGGGCGTATTGCCAAGATGATTTACGGCGATATTTTCACAGCCAAGAAGTTCCGTTATGGAAAATATGATTTTGCTTTCGATCAGATGGTGGATGGCATTACGGTTGGTGTGGCAACCGGCGGTATGCGTTTGCGTTTCCTAACTATGAATACAGATGCTATTGAGAAAACAGATTTCCAACTGATGGCAGAATCCAAAAACAACGAAGCAATCGTTGTTTTGGCAGATACTCCATATTATGAATCTTTGGAATCGGCTATGAAGATTCGTAAGTATGTATTGCAAAGAAATGTAAGCCAGCTTCCTAAAAGTATGCAAAAAATCATCAGCGACCAACAGGATGAAGCCACAAAATATGAAGAGAGTGCTTTGGTCGAATTGCAAGAGGCTATTGAGGGAGCGCAGTTCTATGTAGACGGTGAACATCTGGAAATCAAAGTCGGAAATGCAAAGAGTAGGATTGAACAGTCTCTTGAATATCTGGTTGCCCATGTATATAGCAAGCTTGATCTGATTACAGAAAATGTAGACAGTGATGCTGATATTATTGCGATTCTGACAGGTGCAATAACAACACTTCCGGGTGTGGAACCAAACCGTGATGCTGTTTCTGCTATGGAAGAATATCTGGAAATGCAGGATGCAAAGAAATTGCCAACTTCTATGGCAGATGTTCAGAGCAAATATAGTGCAATTCCATATGGCTGGAAAGAAATCGATATTGCTGCGGTTGCGGCACAGTTGATCTATTCTCAGAAAGTGACCATCAAGTATGCGGGGAATACCATTCAGCCAGATGATCCGAAATTACCGGAAATGCTTCGAAAAAAGAGTGAGACCGGCAAGACTTCTATCAGCAAGCGTAAAACCATTTCAGTGACGATGATGCGTGATGTAAAAGCCATGCTTCGTGAGTATTTCGACATCATGGATGTACCGGACGATGAAGATGGCTTGGTTCGTTTTGCAACTGAGAAGTTCACAGAGCAGCGTGCTTACTATGTCTCTCTGGATGTACGTTATGAAGGGCATAAATATCCGGATCGTGTATTGGTACAGGAAGCCATACATCTGATGGACGATGTACTTTCACAAAAGAAAGATAATATTGCCTTGCTTGAGCGTGTGCTGAAAAAAGAAGATGAGTTGTTTGATAACAAAGAAGCTATGAACAATGGCATTGAGAACTTCTTCAAGACCCAGGTGACAGTATTCGACCAGGCAGTGCAGTTTGAAAAATCGCTGAATGATGATCGGGATCGTATTGCAGAAAATGAAGAAGCACACAAAGCACTAAATACCATTCGTCTGATTACTTTGGTTCAGAATGGAAGCAAGTTCAACTATAACCGGATTCGTGAACTGAATCCTCTGATGGATACGGTTCGTTCAGCACATGACAAGATGCTGGAAGAAAAACGTGCCGAGGTTCTAGAAACCGTTCGTCAGTGCATGGAAGCAACCCATACTGCTGCAGGGGGAAACAGAAAGGCAGCCCATTGGATTGAGAAATCTGATCAATATTTTAGCCAATGTAAGGAGAAAATTGCAGTAATAAAGAGTCTTGCACTTCTAGATGCCATGTTTCTGCCGATGTGCCAGTATAAGGACGAGGTAGTCAGCAATATTGAAACGATTCTTGCTCCGCCTGCACCAAAGCCATCGGTACAGCCTGATAACGAACAGACTCCAACAAAGAAGAAAGTGGTTCGGGCCTATAACCGTCAGGTCGTATTCCCAGCGAAAACATTACAGACGGATGCGGATGTTGACGATTATGTAGAGAAGATTTGTTCTCAACTTAAGGAGCTTCTGAAGAATTGCGACGAAATCAAGTTGAATTAAATTAAGGAGCGTGTGGATGGAAGAATTACTTGAAAGATTAGTTATAGCGGTTGAACAGCAAAATTCAGCTTTCCCGTGGGATAATGTAATTTCTATATTAGCATTAATTGCTTCATGGATTACAATATTTTTTTTACTCAAGGAGCGTAGTGAGAAAAATCGTCCTTATATGCAAATATCGTTTGAACTTGTTCGTTCAACTTTGGCGTGTGTTGTTTTGAGAAATGTTGGAACAGTTCCATTAGAAGTGAAAAGTTTGACTTTTAATGAAACTTTCACCAAACAGTTACAAACAAAAACACAGGAACGACTAAAAAGGAAAGAATCAACGAGTATTGTGATTTTTCCAGGGCAGAAATGGATTATTTCATTTGACACAAATGTTTTTAATATTATAAATGAATTTAATGAAAAAACGGTAAGGATTGGTTATAAATATTCTAAGTATAGAAAAAACAAGTCCTACAATGAAGTGATAGAAATTGATTTTTCAGAGTATGAAGGATTTTTAGACTATATTTCAGAAGTAGATGAGTTTAAGAATAGTGTTGATAATCTGAAAAAATCAATGGAGAATATTGATAGAGATATTAAAAACTTGTTGTGCTAATAGAAGATGGAGAATAATTATGGATAAAAATGCAATAAAAAAATATGCAGTTTGGGCAAGAACAGAGTTGATAACCCGTGTTTCGCTAAAAGGTGTGGAATACGGTATCACAGAGGACAACATGGAGGATGTCAATGTGGACAGTGTTGGCGGCAAAGTCCTCACTGACGATGAAAAGAAACAGCGTCAGGCTTTGATTGCCGAGATTAACGATAAGGGATATAAGCAGGTAATGGAGGAGGTTGCCTATACATGGTTCAACCGTTTCTCTGCTCTGCGATTTATGGAAGTCAACGGCTATCTCCCTTCCCATGTGCGTATATTTACGGATGAGGAAAACAATTTTAAACCGCAGATCATAACCGAAGCTATTCATCTCAATTTAGATGGATTGGATATGGAAAAGGTCTATGAGCTGAAAGAAGCAGAAAAGACTGAAGAATTGTATAAATATCTGCTGATCGTGCAGTGTAACGCTCTAAATAAGATTCTGCCGGGAATGTTCCAGAAGATTGCAGATTACACAGAGCTACTTCTGCCGGATAATCTGCTCCGTGAAGGCAGTGTCATTCAGCAGATGATTGAGCAGATACCGGAGGCTGATTGGAAAGATGCTGTTCAGATTATTGGCTGGTTGTATCAGTATTATAACAGCGAGAAAAAAGACGATGTTTTTGCAGCACTGAAAAAGAATGTGAAAATCACAAAAGAAAACATTCCTGCAGCAACCCAGCTTTTTACACCGGACTGGATTGTTCGCTATATGGTAGAGAACAGCCTTGGTCGTTTATGGCTGGAGGGACACCCGGATGTGAAGGAACAGCTTTTGCCGACAGAGGAAGAACAGTCTGCTTATGCTGCTGGAAACCGTGCCCCGGAAGATACCAAATGGCACTACTATCTGGAAGAAGCCGAGCAGGAGCCAGAAGTGCAGGCACAGCTTGCAGATATTCGCAAGGAATACGCCGCATTGACACCGGATCAGCTGAAAGTCATTGATCCATGCTCCGGTTCCGGTCATATTCTTGCGTATATGTTTGATGTGCTGGTGAAGATTTATGAATCCTACGGCTATACCACTCGTGAAGCGGTGGCAAGTATTGTAGAGAACAATCTTTACGGTCTGGATATTGATGACCGTGCGGCACAGCTAGCCTATTTTGCGGTAATGATGAAAGCCCGTCAGTATGACCGCCGCTTCTTCAGCCGTGGCATTCAGCCCCATGTGTATGCCATCGTGGAGAGCAATCATGTAGATAAATTTGCTGTGGATTATTTCTGTAATGGTGACATGAAGCTCACAGCAGCTATGGACATCATCATCAAAGAGTTGCATGATGCAAAGGAATATGGTTCGATTTTGACGGTAACACCTCAAGATTGGTCTGCATTGTATGAACGCTTTACAGAGATTACGGAAGATATAAATATGTCTCGTAATACGGCACTGAGAGAATTACTGCCATTAGTACAGGTGGCAGAAGCACTGGCACAGAAGTATGATGTGGTTGTGACAAATCCACCATATATGGGAAATAGCAGTATGAGTGCTAAACTATTAGAATTTATAAAGAAAAATTATCCAGATAGTAAAAGCGATATGTTTGCTATTTTTATCGAATGTTGTCGAATGATGACAAAGCATTTGGGATTTCAGGCAATGATTACACAACACGCATGGATGTCATTAGCCAGTTATGAAAAATTACGATACAAATTACATGATATGAGTATTGTTAATATGGCACATCTTGGAGCGAGAGCCTTTGAAGAAGTAAGTGGAGAGATGGTTCAAACTACGAGTTTTGTCTTCCAAAATGTAAAAATTGAAAAAAGAGAAGGTGTATATTGCCGATTGGTTGATCCAACTACAGCTACTGGAAAGGAAGAAGCATTTTTAGCCGGAAATAACCGTTATAATGCTAAACAAGATAGCTTTGAACGGATACCAGGTGTGCCTGTTTCTGCGTATGTAGCCGGTAATATTCTGGCTATGCTATATGAAAAAGGGAAAACAATCAACGATGTTGGTGAAGTAAAAATCGGTATGGGAACAGGCAATAACGATTTGTTCCTAAAATTGTGGTGGGAAGTAAATAATCTTACCATAGATTATACGATGCAAGATGTTTCATTGATAGATTCTGGAAGCAAGAAGTATTATCCATACAGTAAGGGGGGAGAACGAAAAAGGTGGTATGGAAATCAAGAATATGTTGTATGGTACGATGAGGCTGGACAAAATCAAATGAGGCAGACTTCAGGACACCGTGAAAATGGAGGTTATGACTATTATTTTCACAAAGGAATGACATGGACATATAGTACAATGGCAGCCTTTGGTGCTCGTATTATGCCGGAAGGTTTTGTATTTGATGTAAATGGCTCATCTCTTTTCCTGCCAGAAAAATACTATAACTATGTTTTGTGCTTTTTACAGTCTTGCGTGGGAAGATTTATCATTGATTCAACAAAGTCAGCTTTTAGTATCCAAGCCGGAACTATAAGAAATTTACCAGTTATCGGAGAAACAAATGATGAAATAGAAAATTTGGCAAACGAATGTATAAAAATATCTCGTGAAGATTGGGACTCATTTGAAACATCATGGGATTTTAAGAAGCATCCTTTTGTAACTGGTAATTTTGAGACTATAAAGGAAGCCTATGAGAAATGGCAATTAGTAGCGAACGAGAGAAATGATAACCTTAATCAGAAGGAAAGAAGAATCAATGAGATTTTTATTGATAAGTATGAACTTGCAAATGAACTTTCACCTGATGTGAATATAGAAGATGGTACACTTCATGTGCCGGATTTGAATAGAGAAGTTCGTTCCTTCATCTCTTATGCGGTTGGATGTATGGTTGGAAGATATGCTCTAGATAAAGAAGGTGTTGTTTTTGCAGGTGGCGAATGGGATACCAGCAAGTATGCTTCTTTTGCAGTGGATAAGGATAACATTATCCCAATTTGTGACGATGAATACTTCGAGGATGATATTGTCGGTCTGTTCGTAGAGTTTGTGAAAACCGTTTACGGTGCAGATACGCTGGACGAAAACCTGAAATTCATTGCTGATGCACTAGGCGGAAAAGGCCAGCCAAAGGATGTGATTCGGAACTATTTCTTGAATGATTTTTATAAAGATCATTGTAAAATTTATCAGAAACGTCCGATTTACTGGCTGTTTGACAGCGGCAAGAAGAACGGTTTTAAGGCTCTGATTTATATGCACCGCTATCAGCCGGACACCATTGCCCGTATTCGTACCGATTATGTGCATGAACAGCAGGCTCGCTATCGCACTGTTATTGCCGATCTGGAACAGCGTATTGCCAATGCTTCCACCGGCGAACGTGTGAAGCTGAATAAAAAGCTGGCTAAATTGCAGGTGCAAGACACTGAGCTTAGAAAATATGAGGAAAAGATTCATCACCTTGCCGACCAGATGATTTCGATTGATCTGGATGATGGCGTGAAGAAGAATTATGCAATTTTCCAGGATGTTTTGGCTAAAATAAAGTAAGGGAGTGATAATTATCAAACGAGAGAAAATGAAATCAGTTCTCCTAGGGAATGGAATAAATATTCAATTTGGAGGAAAGGCCTATTCAAATAGGTTTATCATGTCAAGAATTATATTCAATGCACAGTGTGATAAGTATAATAGTCTTTTTGATGGTACGCTATCAGGAAGTGAAATCGAACAAATATTTCGAGGACTTCTTCCTACGGCAAATGCTGTGCTTAATGGAAAATATGATAAAGTTCATACTGACCACGAAGTGAAAAAAGCCGTGATGGAGTTTAAAGTACAAAATGCAGAACGCAGAGAATTTGAGCATTACTATGAGATTCCTTTGGAAGACTGGTTTTTGTTACTTCGCTTGTTCTTCTTGGATAATCCAGATTTGAACGATATGTGGAAAGCGTCAAAACAAGGATTTGAATGGATGATCTTGGATGCTATCTATAATGATGGTAAAATTCAGGAGATTTATCAAAAAATGAAGAAACCCGTTAAACGTTTTTTTAAATCGTTTGATTCAATATTTACATTGAATTATGACAATAATATTGAAAGGCTGATTAATAAAACAATTTATCATCTACATGGTGATTATTCCGTTCTTGCAGATTCCGAAAATCCTGAAACAGTCCAGGGATTTTTTAATAAGCAAAAAGGAAGAATCGTTATGAATTCTGATTATCCACAATGTTATTGTAATGCATTACTTAATTTTAGTGGACAGAATAAATATAAAGAAGCACAGGATAAGGTGAAAGCAATTGAAATGCTTCAAAGATTAAAGCAATTATATGACACGGACTTTGCTGAATTTGAGATAGTGAGACAGTGTGTAGAATTAGAAAAAGAAGAAAATGCTCAAATTATAGATATTTTTATTGAACATCCAGAATTGAAAATTGCCACGAATTATCATTTTGGGGAACTTGAAACGCTTTCAGGTGAGTTGCATATTATAGGACTTTCGCCACAGAATGATAGTCATATATTTGCTTGTATAGAAAAAAGTTCGTTGGATAAGGTTATTTTCTATACATATGGTGAGCCTCCAAAAGAATTACCATTGACAAAACCGTATGAATTTGTGGATATTAAGCAACTGTGGAAGGCATTAGATGCGAATCCACCACAATATAATTGTGGTAAAAAGTATCCTAATTCTGCTGAAGCTGATAAGTTTTTTGAACTATTTAATGCTCTTTCTCTTGATCCGATTACGAAAGAAGAAATTGAAAAAGAAGCAAATTCAATTCCTGAATATATTGCGGTTCCATTGTGCATAGAAGCTATGAAATTGATGAAAATTCAGGAAACACCCCAGAACGAGGAAGAACTTATTAAACAGTTAAGAATGGTTAGCAGAATTGCTTTAAGAGAGGGGATTTATCCATCGGCTTTTTATTTGCTTTTAACAGATAATTCTTCAAAATTATTGTAAAAGGATGGCTTGCACATGATGACAGATTGAAAAAAAGTTATTCACTGCATAATGAATTGAGAGCGAGGTGTTACAATGATCATAGAGGAAATTTTGGCAGGAGAATCGAAGAATGTAGAGTTCAAAGAGAACCTGCCTGAGAAAAGCATCAAATATATGAAGTCTGTGGTTGCCTTTGCAAATGGAACCGGAGGAAAAATCGTTTTCGGAATTGCTGATAAAACCAGAGAGGTTGTCGGTTTTGACAAAGAAGATGTATTCAAGAAAATGGATGCCATTGCAAATGCTGTATCAGATAGCTGTGAACCGGCAATCATCCCGGATATTACTTTACAGACGGTTGAGGGTAAAACCGTTATCGTGGTAGAGGTTTCTGAGGGCAGACAGCGCCCATATTATATCAAAGCTCTTGGCAGAGATGGAGGTGTGTATGTCCGAGTTGCCGGAACTACTCGTCTTGCCGATGAGTATATGGTAAAGGAGCTGTTGTTTGAGGGGAGTAACCGTTACTACGATCAGGCTTTGTGCACCGGACTGAATATCAAGGATGAAGATATTGATGATCTTTGCAAAGCAATGAAAGAACAGGCAGTCAAGAATGCTCATAATGAGGAACAGAAAGCCGCCATCAAAGATGTTGGCAGACAGCAGCTGCGTTCTTGGGGGATCTTGATTGAACGGGATGGAAAAGATTATCCGTCCAATGCTTTTGCTATTTTGACTGGCAACGGTGGACTTCATGTTGCAACGCAATGTGGTGTGTTCAAGGGTACAACGAAAGCGGTATTTGTTGATCGTAGGGAATATACCGGTTCGCTTTGGGAGCAGGTAGATGAAGCATTTCAGTTTGTTCTGAGAAATATTCATCTGGGTGCTACCATTGTGGGGATTTATCGGCAGGATATTTATGAGATTCCACCGGATGCTATTCGAGAGTTGATTATCAATGCCATGGTACATCGTAGTTATCTGGATCATGGTATGATACAGGTTGCGGTATATGACGACCGATTGGAAATTACTTCTCCAGGAAAACTGCCGATGGGACAAACTATGGAACGTATGAAAGAAGGATATTCAAAAATAAGAAATGAAGCCCTTGCTCATGCGTTTGCTTATATGAATCTGATCGAGCATTGGGGAAGCGGCATTCCGAGAATTATTGATAAGGTAAAAACTGCCGGATTACGGGAGCCAGAGTTTATTGGCGGCGAAGTTGATCTGCGTATCAATATTTATCGGGGGCAGGTTACTCCAAATGACCTCAATATCGCCAACAAAGCGCCGGATAAAACAGGAAAAATGCCAGATTCTATTGATAAAATGCCGGATAGTGCCGATGAAATGCCTGATACTATGAAAAAAATGCCGGATAGTTCTGATGGAATGCCAGATAAGACAGAAGAAATGCCGGATAATGAACAGGAACAACAAATTTACAAATATGTATCGGAAAATGGCTCTATTACTGCTGCTGAGACGGCAGAGCTTTTAGAGGTCAAACCTCGTAGAGCTAGAGCTGTTTTATTAAATATGGTTAAGGACAGTTATTTGAAAAAAGAAGGTGCAGCACGAAGCACAATTTATGTGAAAAATACGAAAAGGAGATAATGCAGCATGGATACAGACAAAGTAATACAGGACTTGAACCGCAGATTTGCTGCACCTCTGCCGGAGTTTTATCAGCGTCGTATCATCTTTTGGTATGATGAAGATAAAGAATTTGAGGATAAGCTGGACGAAGTGGTATTAGAAAATGCAAAGGTAATTGCTCTGACGGGCAATAACGCATTTTCTGTTAAGAAGCTGCTTTCAGTAGACGATCTGACCACAAACTATTTGGTTTACAGTCCGTTAGCATATAACCGCCCAGATGATAACTGGCTTCTAGATGTGGAGCTTTACAGTGAAGAGTTCCGGGCAGATTTGATTTCCATTTGGATGGATGAGATGGGGCTTGTATCGAATCCGGCCATGCGGAAGCAGGTCAAGAATTATCGTGCCTATTTCAATGCAAAAGATCGTCGCTTGAAAGTTAGCACACAGAATAAGGTGCCGACAACCCCGGCACAGTTACACAAGGCTGTTATGGCAGCGATATGTGGATTGAAAGATGCACAGCCGGATATGATTATTCGCAGCACGTTCCGTGCAGGATTGGATTTGAACAACAATACAATTTATCAGGATTTCATAAAATATCATGCAGACAGTGCTTTCTGGGCGATGGTTCGCCAGGGCTGCGGATTTACAGAGGAAGAACCAGACCTTGGACGGCTGGCAATTCATTTGTTGTTGACCGCTGCTATCCGTACCATGCGGCAGGAGTATCTTGCAGGACTGGATAGTTTTATTTCCATGCCGCATCAGGCATATTGTTATGATTTTATTTCTGAATGGCTTCATAGTGAGGATGTGGGGCAGCTATACGATGTGGCACGGTATGTTGAGGAGGAAGCACATCTCCATCAGCGTTTTGAAAAGTTGTCTGTGGATGACCTGGCAGGAACCGAGTGTTTCCCGTGTATCAACGAAGTGATTCTGATCAAGCTTATGACGGAGATTAGTGACCAGATCATTGATGTAGATACCATAACTTCCACGGTCGAAAAACGCAGAACATGCGCATGGTATGAGTCGTTTGAGAATTTCTATGACGGTATTTTACAAGTGGCGAATATGCAGAGTTTTTTTAAGGAACATTCTGCTGGATTTCACACTGCAGAAGCAAAAGGCATTTGGAAAGAGTATACGGAAAGTTACTATCAGATGGATACCTATTACCGTTTGTTCCATCTGAGTTTCCAAAAGAGTCTGGAGACTTCCAATATTCTGCTGGATGATTTATTCAAGCACGTTGTCGATAAAGTGGAAGGGCTCTATACTCATTGGTTCTTAGGTGAGCTGGGGAATAACTGGTCGGATGTGTGTGCGGATGAAATGGCAACTTACGGTAAGGTTTTGGAAGTGCCGCAGCAGGAAGAATTTTATCGTTCCCGTATTAAAACTTCGGATACTAAGATATTTGTGATTATTTCGGATGCGATGCGGTATGAAGTGGCAGCTGCGATGGCAGATCAGCTTCAGAGAGAAACACAGAGCAAGGTTTCCATCAGCAGTATGCAAAGCATCTTCCCTTCTATTACAAAGTTCGGTATGGCAGCGTTACTGCCGCATAAAGAACTGACAGTAGAAGTTCGGAACGATGTTTTGACAGTTTTGGCGGATGGTCAGTCTACAGCAAGCACTTACCGGGATAAGGTTCTGAAATCAGAAGATCCGGCAAGTGTGGCATTAAAATACAATGACATTATTGCTATGAAGAGAGCTGAACGAAGTGCCTTGGTGAAAGGTATGGATGTGGTCTATATTTACCACGATACCATTGATGAAGCCAGCCATACTTCTGATACCGCTGTTTTCTCTGCTTGTGATAAGGCAATTTCAGAATTGAAGAACCTTGTGCGAATTATTGTAAATGAATTTGGTGGCACGAATATTCTGATTACGGCCGATCATGGATTCCTTTATACATACAGTCCGCTGACTGAGGATGATAAAGCGGACAAGACTAGCTTTAACGGTATGGATGTGGAATATGGCAGACGCTATGCGATCATGCAGAAAGGCGCACAGCCGAACTATCTACTGCCTGTGAAGTTCCTGGGTGGCAACACGGAATTTGATGGATTTGCACCGAGAGAAAGTATCCGAATTAAGATGAATGGTGGCGGAATGAACTTTGTGCATGGCGGTATTAGTTTGCAGGAAATGGTTGTCCCGGTGATTGAGTACCATTATCTCCGCAATGATTCTATGGAATATAGGCGTAATAAACAGAAATATGATACCAAGCCGGTAACTGTCAATTTATTGTCCGCAAACCGTAAAATCAGTAATATGATTTTCTCACTGAATTTCTATCAGAAGGATGCAGTCAGTACAAACCGTGAAGCCGCTAGTTATCAGGTATACTTTACGGATGAAAATGGCAAGCTGATTAGTGATGTTCAGAAAATCATAGCGGATAAGACAAGCGACAACGGTGCAGAGAGAACCTTCCGTTGCCAGTTTAATCTGAAATCTTTGAAATATAGCAATACTGCTACTTACTATCTGGTAATTGCAGATGAACAGGGATTACAGATGCCGCAGCGTGAGCCGTTCCAGATTGATATTGCCTTTGCGGTAGATGAATTTGATTTTTTTAGTTGATATTGTGGGAGGATAGAAGGATGGAACAATTTACAGAGCGTGAAAGCACTCGTGAAGAAATAAAGGACAAGCTCCGTCAGAATTTTGACGGTAAAATTGTCCGGAAAGATCTGACAAAGAAAATCAAGGAAGGAGCAAATGTTCCGGTTTATGTTCTTGAGTTCCTGTTGGGGCAGTATTGCAGTTCAGATGATGAAAATGTTATTGAAAAAGGTGTACAGAATGTGAAGCGTATTCTTGCCGATAACTTTGTACGCCCAGATGAATCACAGAAGATTTTATCTCAGCTGCGTAAGAAAGGCAGCCACACGATCATTGATATGGTGACAGTTCGTTTGGACATGAAAAAAGACTGCTTCTTTGCAGAGTTTTCCAATCTGGGAGTTGGCAATGTACCGATTGCCGATGAATATCCGGAAAAGTTTGACCGCTTGCTTTGCGGTGGTATTTGGTGCATTGTTCAGTTGGACTATGAGGTGGAAGGCGATAATAACTTTGGTATTGAAGGAATTGACGGGACTCTGCTTCGTTCTAAACAGAAAAAGCAGAAAGATATTTCGCCAATCAGTATCCGTAAGCTGACACCGATCCAGATGCCGCACATTGATATTGACGAGCTGAAGAAGGGACGAAAGGCCTTTACGAAAGATGAATGGCTGGATATTCTTCTCCGTTCAATCGGCATGGAACCGGATGAATTTACATACCGTGAGAAATGGCTGCTTTTGACTCGGATGATTCCATTAGTGGAGAATAACTTTAATCTTTGTGAGCTAGGACCGAGAAGCACAGGTAAGTCCCATCTCTACAAAGAAATTTCTCCAAATAGTATTCTGATTTCCGGTGGACAGACAACAGTTGCAAATCTGTTTTACAATATGGGACGCAAGACGGTCGGATTGGTCGGTTTGTGGGATTGCGTTGCTTTTGATGAAGTGGCGGGCATTAAGTTCAAAGATAAAGATGGTATCCAGATTATGAAAGACTATATGGCATCAGGCTCTTTTGCCCGGGGCAAAGAAGAAAAGGCTGCTACAGCTTCCATGGTATTTGTGGGAAACATCAATCAGAGTGTAGATGTTTTATTGAAAACATCAAGTTTGTTTGCTCCATTTCCGTCGGAAATGGGAACGGATACAGCATTTCTTGATCGCATGCACTGCTATCTTCCAGGATGGGAGATTCCGAAGTTCAGACCGGAGCATTTTACCGATGATTATGGTTTTATTAGTGATTATCTGGCAGAATTTATCCGGGAACTTCGTAAGGAACAGTACGGTGATGTACTTGACCACTATTTCCGTCTGGGAAGAAACCTGAACCAACGTGATACGATTGCGGTCCGACGTATGGTAGACGGTTATTTGAAATTGATGTACCCGGATGGCGAGTTTATCAAAGAAGAACTGGAAGAAGTTATTCAGATTGCCTTGGAAATGCGGCGCCGAGTCAAAGAACAGCTGAAAAAACTGGGAGGTATGGAGTTCTATGATGTGAACTTCTCTTATATTGACCTGGAGGATATGTCAGAACATTATGTTTCTGTTCCGGAGCAGGGCGGTGGCAAACTGATACCGGATGGAATGTGCAATCCGGGCCAGGTTTATACTGTGTCCAGAGGGAAAAGTGGTATGCTTGGAGTATTCCGGCTTGAAAGTCAGATGCTTCAGGGGAATGGCAAGATTGAACGGACAGGTTTAGGTAGTGATTCTAAGTGTAAGGAAGCAGTGAATACAGCATTTAACTATCTGAAAGCAAATGGTAACCGCATCAGTGGTTCCATCAGCACTTCGACCAAAGACTATATCGTCAATTATCAAGATCTGCAGGGGATTGGCATGACGGAGAAACTGGCACTTCCCACTTTGGTTGCTCTTTGCTCGATTGCACTGGGAAAGCCGGTAGTCAGCAATTTAGCAATTCTGGGTGATATTACAATCAGCGGCACGATGATCAAGGTGGATGAGCTGGCCAATACACTTCAAGTGTGCTTGGACAGTGGTGCAAAGAAGGTGCTGATTCCAAGTACCTCTTTTGTTGATTTTGCAAGCGTTCCTGCGGATCTGATGAGCGCATTTCAGTTGATTCCGTATCAGAGTGCGGAGGATGCTGTGTTTAAGGCATTGGGGGTAGAATAATTGAAAAAAGATTTGATTGAACTTATAGATTCACAAAAAGAAATAGAGAAAATGTTTCACTCTTTTGATGGTGGTATGGGTACATCTTTTGAGCGAATTAGTGATGTACCTGAGTTTCAGAGCTGGATTCAAGAAATAAAATTGGAATTGCAGGAAATTTATGACAGAACTCACGATACTTTTGTTTGGGAGACTGTAAATTTGTGTGGCAAGCCTCTGGATGGTTTTACGGAGAAAAAATATTTTATTGAGCTTGTTGGAAAACTTCAGGCTATTAGAAAACACATTGATAAATACTATCCAGAAGAAAAAGAGGTACTCGAACTGTCACAATTACAAGGAGGTGCATTTGAAATGAAAAAGAAGCCACTTATTTTCATAAGCCATTCTTCTAAAAATAAAGATCAAGTTGCGAAAATTGCTGAATTATTGCGCTCAATCAATTTAAGCCCTCGCAGAGATATTTTTTGTAGTTCTCTTCCAGGATATGGAATACCAAACGGAGCTAATATATTTGATTTTTTAAGAGAACGATTTCGGAACTATGACTTACATATTATTTTCGTGCACTCACCAGAATATTATGAGAGTGCAGTGAGTTTGAATGAGATGGGGGCTGCATGGGTGTTGAAATCTAATGCAACTTCACTTCTTCTCCCAGGTTTTGATTTTTCTGGAATGAAAGGTGTGATTGGTAGCGACAGCATTGCTATTAAGTTGGATGGGGATCAGTCAGAAGTAAAAGATCGTTTAAATCAGTTAAGACGGGAATTAGAAGCAGAATTTAATATTCCGGATAACGAGGATATTATTTGGGAGGATGCAAGAGACAAGTTTATCCGTGAAATAAATGATCCGACTTTAGAAAAAAAGGACAATATCACTCCTGCATCAGTAACAATTACAGAAGAAATGAAACAACTCCTTAGAAAAGTAGCAGTTGTGCCAGAAGGGCAGATATTGACAGGTTTTAGTTTGGAATTAGGTACATATATCCAGATTGGCGGCGAAGTAGTGGCAAAGGAATATCTAGATAGACGACAATATGCTATTTGGGATGAAGCGTTGAACACATGTTTGCACGCTAATTATTTGAAAGAAAAAGCGATGCAATTTATGTAATAACGAATGCAGGTTACAAAGTGGTTGAATAGCAAATGACATGACAAGAAGTATTTAGCTGATACAAATAACAATATGATACAGAACTGGACAAAATCAGAAAATCAGAAGCATTTCAATCAGTTCACCATGTCACTTTTATTTCGTGTTATAATGTGTTATCAGAAATTTTTGTCCTTGCATTTGCCCTTATCAGAGTTCGTAAACACTGAAGGGACGATATAACACAAGGGAAACAATAAGGGAAAGCTCACCTGCAATAAATCCAGTGTTTTCAGGGGCTTGTGAGAAATTTAATAACAAAATATAACAGTTATTAAATCTCTTAAAACAGGTGAAATCTCAATCGGAATTTATGGCTGATTCGTATGAGTACAATTTCAAATCGGTCTTATTTTTGACACTGTTTGTTGAGACTAACATGAGACTGAGGAGGTTCAAAATCATGGACATAAGTAAAAAAGATTGGAAGCTATTTCGAGAAAAATTATCAGGCTGGCAGGAAAATTATATGGAAGGTCTTGTTAAAGAGTATGCAAATTTTCTGAATGATGATAAAAAGCCTGCATCAGAAAAATTCTGGGAACTTGAAAAACGGATAAAAGAAGATAAGCGCCATCCGGGTGTTATCATGGAGATGAGTAAATCAGAGGTAATATGGGATATTGTTCGTCTCATTAGACTGAAAGTAATTACATATAATGATTTATCAGACTTTAGTGATGAATTACAGAATGAAGTAAAAAGAATACTTGAGATGAGCAGGTGATACATATGGAGATTGGT
>ULVD01052554.1_pt1 | contig 17593 bp, 10 predicted proteins | sample 1959101 | NCBI WGS metagenome assembly ULVD01 (sample SAMEA4835777, study PRJEB28245) | human gut metagenome | biome: gut microbiome; material: fecal sample | place: Denmark | collected 2008
TGGAGATTGAAAAAACCAGCGGTTTTGTGCCGCTGGTTTTTTGTATCCTTTGGGTTTGGGTATCCGTTTGGAGGGGAAAATCAAGGGCAAGGTGTGGTGAAGCGGCTATGTGGTCGCGCCCATTTGACGCGACAATGTGCAAGTAGTGGGTAGAGCAGCTTGGGGGCGCTCCTGCGGGAGCGCAAAGTTACTGGCAGGGACGCTTCGCTGCCTGCGCCTTTGTTGCTGGCTTCCTTGGGATTGGCCGCCCGTGGAACAGTTGGGGCGTTGCCCCAAACCCAACAAGGGGCGCTGCCCCTTGACCCCGCAAGGGGGAATCCCCCCTTGACCCCTTTTCGCGATTGAGTTGGCTTCTTCTCCATGCTTTGCCCGCGTGTTTATCCTTTTGGCGCTGCGACTTAGTCCTTTTCCCCTTCCCCTTTACCGCACGATTCGATAATACTGCCTCGATGTCAGCAAATACATCAGTGCATAAATCACCGCAAACACCACATAGCATCCAATCCCGATTCCATAAAACAGCGAGTCATTATGCAATCCAAATGCCCCTAAAATCAGCCGAATCATCGGCATCGCAAACAGCATATGCAGCCCCGCCATCAGCAGCGGCGCAAAGAACACCGTCAGCACCTGCGAATTGAGGCTCCGGCGGATTTCCGCATCCGTCAACCCCACTTTCCGCATCACGGCAAAGCGCTCCGCATCCTCATAGCCCTCGCAGATCTGCTTGTAGTACATAATCAGCACTGCCGCAATGGAGAACAGCGGGCCCAGAACCATGCCAAGGAAGAAGAGACCGCCGAAGAAAGAAAGGTAATCCCTGCGGCAAAGCGCACGCGTATCCACATTCAGGGAGGACATGCCGTAAAATTCTTTTCCCGTCGACTTCATTGCTTCCCAGCTTCGGCTGCGGAGTGCCTTGACTAATTTCTCCTGCGTGTCCGTGTCCGCCTCCGAATCCAAGTCGAAATGCAGCGCCAGACGATCCATCATCATTGCCTTGCCGCTGTTCTTCCCGACCAGCGCCGTTATTTCGCCGCGGAACGCTTCCGCATCGTTGGTGAAAACAACCAGGCAGCCCCATGCGCTTCGGTAATCCGCGCTGAGCAGCCGCTTCGGCAGCTCCTTTTCCGCATGAATCATGCGGTACGGCGCAGAGCCGTAAAAGGACATGCTGGAAAACGTTTCGTTGGTCTTGAACGATGCGTACAGCAATTCCCTGTCCGCCAGCGTCACCGTTTCGCCCGTCGCCTGCTCATAAACAGACAGCGGATATACGGTCAATTCCAAAACATTCGCATTGAGCGAATCTGCATCCGTGATAATGCCGTAATCGCCGTTTTGCACCTTTCCCGTTGCCACCAGTGCGCGCTGGGATGTGATGTTTTCCGGCGTCAAGCCCATTTCCTCTGTCACGTCCAGCGCCATCTGCTGCATAGCGTCCAGTCGTTTCCAGTTCTCCTCGCCGTCGCGCGCCTCCAACCCTATCGTCAGGTTGATGTCCTGCGGGCAGATGGCGTCCACCATGTTGTCCGTTCCACCATACAGGCAAACCGTCGAAGTCAAAATGACCAGCACCATCGTGCAGAGAATGCAGATGGTCGCCATGCCCGCGCCGTTGCGCTTCATGCGGTACGCCATGGCGGATACGCTGATGAAGTGGCGCGTCTGATAATAGTAGCGTTTGTTCCTGCGCAGCATTCGGCACAGCGTTACCGACCCGGACACAAGCAGCAGGTATGTCGCCACAATCACCATCAGCACCGCGATGAAAAAGAATATCAGCGCTTCGAGAGGCGATTGGCTGACTGCCGCCACATAATACGCGCTTAGGAGAATCAGCAGCCCAATCAGCCCAAAGAACCAGTTCGCTTTCGGCGGCTTTTCCCCTGTGTTTTCGCTCTTGAGCAGCGCCACAGGGTTGCTCAGGCGCATCCGCAACAGGTTCGCCAGCAGAATCAGCACATAGATGCCGCCGAACAGCAGCAGCACCCACGTCACGCCATCCGGATAGAACAGCTCCATCGGCACGGTGTAATCCGCGTGCAGCAGGTTAATCAGCGCCATTTCGACCAGCCGAGAGAGGCTCAGACCCAGCAGCAAACCGCCAGCGAATACCAGCAGCGCCGTCAGCAGCGTTTCCCACAGCATCACGCGGGCGATATTTCCTTTGCCCATGCCGAGGATATTGTACAGCCCGAACTCCTTCATGCGCCGCCGAATCAGAAATGAATTGCAGTAGTAGAGGAAAATCACCGAGAACACGCTGATGACGATTTTGCCCATTTGCAGCACCATCAGCGTCGTGCCGCCCATGCTGAGCGCGCCCATCAGCGCCGGCCGTGTCAGGTAGTTCATGATATAGGACACGCCCACCATCAGGATGCCCATCAGCAGATATGGCAGATATGTTTCCGCGTTTTTGCGGATGCCCTGCCACGCCAGCTTGGGATAAAGCAGCGGTTTCTTCATGCCATTTCACCGTCCATTGCGTCCTTGCGCATCATCACGGTCAGCGCGTCGCTGATTTTCTCGTAGAACTGTTCGTTCGTCATTTCGCCGCGGTAAAGCTGGTGATACACCTGCCCGTCACGGATGAAGAGGATGCGCCCCGCGCGGCTTGCCGCCTTCACCGAGTGCGTCACCATCAGCAGCGTCTGCCCAGTCTGGTTGATTTGCTGGAAGACGTCCAGCAGCGCGTCCGTTGCGCGGGAATCCAACGCGCCGGTTGGTTCGTCCGCCAGAATCAGGCGTGGATGCGTAATCAGCGCCCGGCACACGGCGGCGCGCTGCTTCTGCCCGCCGGAGACTTCATAGGGGTACTTTTCCAGCAGGTTCGCAATCCGCAGCTGATTGGCAATCGGCAGCAGATTCGCCTCCATCTCGCGCCAGTTCATGCCTTGCAGCACCAGCGTCAGGAGAATATTGTCCTTGAGCGAGAAGGTGTCCAGCAGGTTGAAGTCCTGAAACACGAACCCCAGCTGATCGCGCCGGAACGCCGCCAGCTGATTTTCACGAATCGCGCTGATGTCCTTGCCATCCAGCAGCACCGTGCCGCTCGTCGGGCGGTCAAGTGCCGCCAGTATGTTCAGCAGCGTCGTTTTGCCCGACCCCGATTCGCCCATAATGGCGACATACTCGCCCTCATCCACCGTGAAGGACACATCCGTCAGCGCCTGTACCTGATTGCCCCCGAACCGCGTCGCATACACCTTGCGAATATTCTTTGCTTCCAGCAATGCCATGATTCTTCCTCCTCAAAAGCCGCGCTATTTCCGCGGGTGAATTTCCTTTCGACACGTCTATTCTACCACGCGCCCGACCGCCCCGCCATCGAATCGGGTGACATTTTGCCCGTACCGTGTGACATTTCTGTAAGATGGGGCGATTTTTCTTACAGCGAACATGCAATTCTCCAAAGAAAAAATTTCCCCATTCGGGAACAACCACCCAACCGCTATCGTTTCTCTAAGTGCCGGGTGAATAACTTTCCCCGACACAAAACGCAATTGCGAATCAAAAAAACGACTTTTTGAAAGGCTGGTACATAACCATGAAGAAGCTGATTTCCCTGTTCCTCGCCCTGATGATGGCAATCCTTGCAATCCCCGCGCTGGCGGAGGATGCCCAAGACCCCGATATGGTATTTGACCCCGATATTGACCCCGATTTTCTCGTCGGCGCATGGGAAAGCTGGACGGGCGACCCGCTGGAAATCCCCGACGACGTGAAAGCTGCGTTCGACAAGACAATGGAAGGTCTGGTCGGCTGCACCTATGAGCCGATTGCGATTCTGGGTTCGCAGGTCGTTTCCGGCATGAACTACTGCCTGCTCTGCAAGACCACAATCGTCACGCCGGATGCGCCTGTGTCCTACACACTGGTGTACATCTACGAAGCGCTGGACGGCACGGCGGAAATCCTGAGCATTCAGGATGTTGTGTTCGACGCGTTCCCGGCGGAAAACGGCTAATCCCCCCCCACAAAAACACGCGGCATGGAGCAATTACGTTCCATGCCGCGCTTATTATATCGAAAATTAAGAATTGCGGGAGTAGTTCGGGGCTTCCTTGGTGATGGAGATGTCGTGCGGATGGCTTTCTGCCAGACCCGCGCCGGTAATCTTGATGAACTCGCTGTTTTTGCGCAGGTCGTCGATGTTCTTCGCACCGCAGTAGCCCATGCCGGAGCGGATGCCGCCAACCATCTGGAAGATGGTGTCCGCCAGAATTCCCTTATACGGCACGCGGCCTTCAACACCTTCGGGCACGAGCTTCTTCGCGTCCTCCTGGAAGTAGCGGTCTTTCGAACCGTGCTCCATCGCGCCCAGAGAACCCATGCCGCGGTACACCTTGTAGGAACGGCCCTGATAGATTTCGGTCGCGCCGGGGGCCTCGTCCGTGCCCGCGAGCATACTGCCGAGCATGACGCAGGAGCCGCCCGCAGCCAGCGCCTTCACGATATCGCCGGAATACTTGATGCCGCCGTCAGCAATGACGCGGATACCGTGCTTATCAGCCTCTTCCGCGCAGTCCGCCACCGCCGTCACCTGCGGCACGCCGATGCCTGCCACAACACGGGTCGTGCAGATAGAGCCCGGTCCAATGCCGACTTTCACGCAGTCAACGCCCGCGGAAATCAGGTCGTGGGTTGCCGCCGCCGTCGCCACATTGCCCGCGAACAGCTGAATATCCGGGAAGCGCTTGCGGATGGCTTCCACCTGACGCAGCACGCCGACGGAATGGCCATGCGCCGTATCGATGGAAATCACGTCCACCTTCGCGTCCAGCAACGCTTCGATGCGATCGAACACATCGTGCGTCACGCCGACCGCCGCGCCGCAGAGCAGACGACCCTTGGCATCCTTGGCGGAATTCGGGTACTTCGTGGACTTCTCAATGTCCTTGATGGTAATCAGACCGCGCAGCATACCGTTTTCATCCACAATCGGCAGCTTCTCGATGCGGTGCTTCGCCAGAATCTGCTTCGCCTGCTCAAGCGACGTGCCGACGGGCGCGGTGATGAGGTTTTCGCTGGTCATGACTTCGCTGATTTTGCGGCTGTAATCCGTTTCAAAGCGAAGGTCGCGGTTGGTCAGGATGCCGACAAGTTTGCCGTCGCGGGTAATCGGCACGCCGCTGATGCGATAGCGCGCCATCAGGTTTTCCGCGTCCTGAATCAGGTGATCGGGAGAGAGGAAGAAGGGGTCGGTGATAACGCCGTGCTCAGAGCGCTTCACCTTATCAACCTGCGCTGCCTGTTCTGCAATGGACATGTTCTTGTGGATGATGCCCAAACCGCCTTCGCGCGCCATTGCAATGGCCATGCGGGAATCCGTTACCGTGTCCATTGCGGCAGACATCAGCGGAATGTTCAGCTTAATCACAGGGGTGAGCTGAATCGAAAGATCGACTTCCTTGGGCAGCACTTCACTGCGGGCCGGAACCAGCAGCACATCATCGAACGTAAGACCTTCCCGAACAACCTTTTGCAGCATGGGCGAAAATCCTCCTCGTAATGCGTCTTTTTTTGCCGAAACTGGAATCTTCCAGCCTCAGTTTGCCGTAGGTTATCGGTTATTGTAACAAACTTCAGCCCCTTTGTCAATGGCTTTCCCGGCGAAATTTCGCCCTGTAGAGGGGCGGAGCAATGCTTTCCCGTGCTTGTCCTGCAGGGTTCCTTCCTTATTTATGCTTTTGTTCTTTCATCACGCTTTTCTGCCGCTTCCCCCTTTTTCTCCTTTGGCACGGGGAGAAGCAGCCGCAATTCAAACCATCCATCCTTCGTATCAATTGTCGCCGACCCGCCGTAGCTGTGGGCAATGCTCTGGATGCTTTTCAGACCATAGCCGTGGTAGCGCGCGTCTCGCTTGGTTGTCGTCGGCATACCGTCCACAAAGCGCAGCTCGCCGCTGTAACAGTTCTCCACGCGGATGCGCAGAAAGTCCTTCTGGCGCATGGCGGAAACGTGAATCAGGCGCTGCTCCGGGTTCGGGAGTTTCTTCACGCTTTCGATTGCGTTGTCCAGCGCATTGCCAAACAGGGCGCTGATGTCCATCGGGTTCATGAAATCCAGCGCCTGTCCGTCGGCGACGCAGGTTAGGCTGATGCCTTCGCTCTGGCATTGGATGGTCTTTGCGGTCAGAATCGTGTCCAGCACGCGATTGCCGGTCTTGTTCTGCGCCTCGTAGGTGCGAATCTGCTGCTCCATCTGGTCGAGGTACTCCGTGCGCTCGGCGGCGGAGGCGGCGCGCAGCAGCTGAATATGGTGCTTCAGGTCATGATACTTCTGGTTGACCAAGGCAATGGATTCTTCTGAAATGCGGTAACTCTCGTACTGCATGTGCAGCAGCGCCTGCAAATGCTCCATTTCACGCTCTGTGCTGATTTCCAGAATGACGACGTGATAGGCGAACAGCATCGCGACGCCGCCGAGGTCAACGGTGGTGCGGATGATATAGATTTCCGCCGTGAACTGGCTGGAAAAGGGCGTTCCGGTGAAGGCAAAGCTGATGTTGCTGACGGAAAAGACGGCAATCGCAAGGACGGCAGCGGTGAACAGTTCCCGCGCGGTAATTTTGATGAGCTTTGAGCCGTCGCGGTATTTCCGTTCCAGCAGAAACATGGTGTAGAGGATGATGGCGTGGACAGCGGCAAAAACGAGTATCGTTGTCCAAACTGTGAGCGGCAGCCCCGGCACCGTCACGAAGAAATAGAACAGATACCACGCCAGCGACGCGGAAAATTCGCCCAAGATGAATGCGCGGGCTCAATAGTAGCCCGCGTTCGCCCATGGCATGTGCGTTGCAATGCGGATATAGAAAAAAATCAGTGCGACTGTCACGCCCATGCAGGGGAAAAAGCCAATCGCGGAAACACCGTCCGTCAGCGTCATGAAACCGGCAATCAGGGCAAGAAATCCAGCGCTGATGCCGAATTTCCTGCCCTTGCTGAATGGACTGCCATACAATTGAATGTAGAAGGTACTGCTCAGCCAGTACGCCAGCGCATAGAGCAGACCCGGCGTATGCGACAAATCGACGTGTATCATTTGCCTACCTCGTTGATGTAGTTGTTCAGGGCGTCCAGAAACGCCTTTTTCTTCGGGCGGCTGACCTGAATCTGATCGCCGTCCACGTCCGCGCAGTTTTCGTTCACACCGTTGACGTGCTCCAGATTGACCAGATAACACTTGTTGCAGCGGAAGAAGTGGTATTCCGTCAGTGCGTCTTCCAATTCGGACAGAACGCCTTTCGCCTCCAGCGTTTCGCCGTCCAGATGGTAAATCAAGCTGTGATTGACGACCTCGATATAGCGAATCTGGGAGATATCCAGCTTGCGCATTCCGCCTTGGAAGGGAACGGAGATGAACTTGCGCGTGCGGTGCTTCATGCGCTCCAAGGCGCGCTGCATCCGCTGCGAAAAAGCGAAGTAACTCACGGGCTTGAGCACATAGTCCAGCGCATCCACCGTGTAGCCCTTCATGACGTACTGCGGCGTGCTGGTAATAAAGAGGATAACGACCTCCTTGTCCACCTTGCGAATCTCACTGGCAGCTTCCATGCCGTCCATGTAGCGCATCAGGATGTCCATGAGGATGATATCGTAATTGCCGCGGTAGTCCTCGACGATTTCCGCGCCGTCCGGAAAGATGGAGACGTGAATCTTCTCGTTAATCTCCTGCGAAAACCGTTCCAGATACTCCACCAGTGTGCGCTGACTGCTTTCCTCGTCTTCAACCAGTGCTACGCGAATCATCGGGACGACCTCCTTTGCAAACAGCTTGGTTTCCAATAGTATAGCAAATCTCTTGCGCAAAAGGAAGCCTTTTCGCACGGGAAAAGCAGGCAAAATGCCTGTAATGTTTTGCACATTGTGGATATGCACAAAACCAGCCTGCGAAATCTGGGAGAATTACTGTATAAAATCCACACACGCCAAAATAAAGACAGTTTGCGCCGAAAATGTGCTGTGTGATTATTTTCTGCTATACTAAAATCAATCTCAAGCCTTGGTGAAAGGAAGGAAACACATGAAGGCGAAGAAATTTACCCCTGCAATGAGAGGCCTTGCGGCACTCATGACCTGCCTGATGGTTCTCTCCATCGTCGGCACGGGTGTGGCAAACACCTACCGCGGCGCACTGGACGATACCTTGGGTACGGAAAGCTATGTGACCATCAATGACGACAGCGCGGCGCGCTTCAAGACCGACTACGCGACCATCGAAGACATGGCGGCGGCGGCGCGCGACATCGCCATCCGTGAAGGCGAAGAAGGTACGGTCGTCATGAAGAACGACAACGGCGTTCTTCCGCTGAAAGCGAACGCGAACGTTGCCTTGTTCGGTCTGGCGGCGTATAACGTCTATGGGCCGAAGGGCGGCAACGCGGACGCGGCGTCGCTGGCGGATGCGCTGGCAGGTGCAGGCCTCAACGTCAATGAGACGCTGAAGGACTACTACATGACCAACATCATCAACATGCACACCGAGATGCGCGCCAACCGCTGGACGGGCAAGGAAGTTCCCACCACGGTGTATGACCACATGTACGTCAGCGCGCCGGGTGACTGGACGACCTACCAGATTGCGGAAGTGCCGCCGGCGGAGTTCGAGACGCTGGGCGTGCCGGCAAACTGGAAGGAAGCTATCGCCAAGGACAGCATCGGCATCTGCGTGTTTGCGCGCGGCGCCGGCGAGGGCAATACCTACAAGCCGGGCTCTGCGCTCAACTACGCGGGTGAAGCAACCGGCGAAGACCCGCTGAAGCTTTCTGCCGATGAACTGGCGGTTGTCGAGGCGGCGAAGGAAACCTGCTCCAAGGTCATCGTGCTGCTGAACACCGGCAACAACATGATGATTGCCGACATCGCCGAGGGCGGCTCGCACGAGGTGGACGGCATCTGCTACATCGGCTGCCCCAACGACTACCAGACCATCGGCATCGCGAACGTGCTGACCGGCAAGGTCAACGCGACGGGCGCGCTGGCAAGCGCTTTCGTGCGCGACCACCAGTCCATCCCGGCGGTGCAGAACGTCGGCGGCGACTACTTCGCGGATTACGAAATCGTCTGCCGTAATGACGACCCGCGTTATCCCGGCAAGGAAATCGGCAATATCGGCACGGGCTCCTTCGGCGGTGCGGATACCTACAACGGCGGCATGTACATCGTCGAGGCGGAAGGTATCTACGTCGGCTACAAGTACTACGAAACCCGTTACTTTGACGCCGTCATGGGTCAGGGCAACGCAAACAGCGCGGCCGGCGCAACGCAGGGCAGCGCGTGGAATTACGGCGACGAAATGCTCTACACCTTCGGTCATGGCCTGAGCTACCTTGATTACACCCAGACCATCAAGAGCGTGACGGTTGACCGCAGCGTGAACGGCAACATCACCGCCGTCGTCGAAGTGAAGAACAACTCCAATCAGGACGGCAAATTCCTCACCCAGCTGTATGTGCAGCAGCCCTACACCGACTATGACCGCACGAATCTGGTTGAAAAGTCCGCGGTCATGTTCCTGAACTCTGCCAAGGTGGACGTCGCCGCCGGCAAGAGCAAGGAAGTCACCATCACCATTCCCACCAAGTATCTGGCAAGCTACGACGCGAACAACGCCAAGACCTACATCCTCGATGCGGGCGACTACTACTTCACGGCGGCAGCCGGCGCGCATGAGGCGGTCAACAACATTCTGGCGGCGCAGGGCAAGACCACGGCCGACGGCATGGATGCGGCGGGCAAGAACGCGGTTGTGAGCTGGAAGCTCGATCAGCTGGACAACACCACCTTTGCCATTGCCAACAACACGACCGTTACCAACGTGGCGGACGATGCCGACCTGAACTACTGGCTGCCCGGCACGGTCACTTACCTGACCCGTCAGGACTGGAACACCTTCCCGATTAACTACAACAAGCTGAACCTCAAGATTGCTGACAGCCCGAAGAAGGATCAGTGGATTGCCGAAATGCGCGGCGAAACCTACACCATCTCTGACACGGGCGCGGCGGCGGAAGCTGTCCCCGGCCCGAAATTCACGGCAACTGAAATCGGCGCGGAACAGCTGAACAACATCAATGACCCCTACTGGGACAAGCTGGTTCATGCTATCACCATCGACGAAGCGGTCGGCGCAGTTATCCACGGCGGCAGCCGCTCCGATACCCTGACCAACATCGACAACCCCGTCGTCATCCAGAACGAAGGCCCGACCGGCATCAGCGCTGGCTACACCGACGAGGCGACTGGCAAGACCTACAAGTTCAATGTCAACTCCCAGACGCTGCTGGGCTGCTCCTTCAACCCGGAACTGGCGTATCAGTGGGGCTTGGTTGAGGGCAACTCCTGCCTGTGGGTTGAACGCTACGACCTGTGGGGCAGCGGTCTGACGCTGAACCGCACGCCGTACAACGGCCGCAACTACGAGTACATCTCCGAAGACCCGATGCTGACCAACGTCATCGGCCGTGAAGTGATTCAGGGCTGCTCCGACAAGGGCATCATCAACGGCCCGAAGCACATGGGCTTCAACGATCAGGAACACAACCGTGCCGGCATCTCCGCGTACATGACCGAGCAGAAGTTCCGTGAAACCGACCTGCGCGGCTTCGAGGGCGCGCTGAGCGATGCGTTCGGCATGGGCGTCATGATTGCCTTCAACCGTATCGGCGCAACGAACGCTTCCCACCATGTGGGCATGATTCAAAAGATTGTCCGCGGTGAATGGGGCTTCAAGGGTCTGATTTCCACCGACATGATGAACAACTACCTGTACTTCAACGCCGAATCCATGGTTATGGCAGGCATCACGCAGGTTGCTGACTTCGCGGCGGACAACAGCCACATCAACCTCGGCGAAGGAGGCGTGGACGCGGTTTGGCCGCACATCTCCCTCGAAACGGTGTCGAAGGACTCGAACCTCGTCGAGCAGGCGCGTGAAAACCTGAAGTACCAGCTCTACATCTTCGCCAACAGCGCGATTCTGAACATCTCCACCCAGCGCGTGAACACCTGGTGGGATACCGCTCTGACCGTCACCACCTACGCCAGCAGCATTCTGGCTGTCCTGTTCTTCCTCGCGTGGGTTGTGTTGACGCTCCTGCCGGAAAAGAAGCCTGTCGTTGTGCGCGTTGAGAACAAGCGTTGAGGACAAGGAGGAATAAACATGAACGCCACGAAAAAACTCTCTGCCGGCGCTTGGCTCTCCATCGTCACTTGTGTCCTGAGCCTTGCCGCGCTGGTTGCGTATCTGATTAACACGTCCGCTGCCGGCTACTTCCAGAATGCCACGGTGTCGAACCTTGTGCTGATGGTGGTGGGCGCGGCTGTGCTGGAGGCGGCTGCGGTCGTCTTGAGCATGGTCAAGGGCGCGAAGAAGGTTGTAGACCTGCTGACGGGTCTGTGCCAGATTGCGGCTCCCGCGCTGCTGGCGCTTGCCTTCATCAATCTGGTGTCTGCCCGCGTCGAAGGGTTCGCCTTCATTTACTTCTCCAACGCGGATGTGCTGCTTGAAGTGCAGACGGCGGCGAATATGTCCTCCGCCACCTGCGCGATTGTGAATCTGGTGCTGCTGGCCGTTTCCAGCATCGCCGGTGTCGTCAGCGCGTTCTTCACCCTGAAGAAGTAATCGAACTTGCGGCGGTCAGGGGAATCTCGACGATTCTCTTGACCGCCGTTTTCAATCTCATTCGGCAGGTGGTAAACATGTTTCAGATTCAATCGTTTACTTGCGAGGGCTTGCGCGAGCATCTGGTGACCGACTGCGCCGCCCCGACGTTTGCCTATTTCGTCTCATCCGACCGCGCGGGCGCATCCGTTCAGTCCGCTGAACTGACGGTGAACGGCTGGACAATCCGCAATCCTGACCAGTGCGGAACGCGCTATGCCGGGCAGCCGCTCAAGCCTTTCACAACGTACACCGCGACGCTTACCGTCACGTCGGACAGCGGCGAAACAGATACTGCCCGCCTGACCTTCGAGACGGGACGCATGGATACGCCGTGGCAGGGCAAGTGGATTACCGACGGCGCGTATGTGTTCAAGGAAAAGAAGGTTTCGCCCGTGCCGATGGTGTTCCGCAAGGCGCTGCCGCTCCGGGGCGAAATCGCGCAGGCGAAGCTGTACGCCACGGCAATGGGCATCTACGAGCTGAACATCGACGGGCAGAAAGTCGGTGAGCGGTATTTCGCGCCCGGTTTCACGTCCTATGCGCATCAGCTGATGTACCAGACGTATGACGTGACGGACATGCTGCATTCAGGCAGCTGCATTACCGCGACGGTCGCGGGCGGCTGGGCGGTCGGGTCATTCGTGTTCACGCGCGTCAATCGCGTGACGGCAGACCGTCAGGCGCTGCTGGCGGAGCTGCGGATTACCTACCGCGACGGCAGGACGGAGGTCATCGGCACAGACGAAAGCTGGCAGGTGACAGAGGACGGTCCTGTCCGCATGGCGGATTTCTACGACGGCGAAACGTATGACGCAACCATATCACTGGACAAGGCGGCTTGGCGGAGCGCCGTGCAGGAGCGTCTGCGCGTGAAGCCGAAGCTGATGGCGGATTACGGCGCAGACGTGAAGGAACACGAGACGTTCGCTCCCGTATCCTGCAAGAAGCTGGGCAATGCGCTGATTTACGATTTCGGGCAGAATTTCGCAGGTGTGGTGCGCCTGACGGTTACGGGAAAACGCGGGCAGAAGATTACCATCCGCCACAGCGAAGTGCTGAACCCTGACGGTACGCTGAACACGGCGTTCCTGCGCACGGCGAAAGCGACGGCGACGTACATCTGCAAGGACGGCAAGCAGACGTGGTCGCCGCGGCTGACGTACATGGGCTTCCGCTACATCAGCGTCGAGGGCGTGCGGGAAGAGGACGTGCAGGTGACGGGCGTCATGCTGTACTCCGACATTCAGCAGACGGGTTCGTTCCGCTGCTCGAACGAGATGCTCAACCGCCTGCAGGAGAACATCGTCCGCAGTGCAAAGTCGAACTTCATGGATATCCCCACCGACTGCCCGCAGCGCGACGAGCGCATGGGCTGGACGGGCGATATTGCCGTGTTCGCGCCGACGGCGGCGTTCAATTTCGACATGAACCGCTTCTTGGACAAGTGGCTTCTGGACGTGCAGGCGGAGCAGCTGCCGACGGGCGGTCTGCCGAACACGGTGCCCGTGCAGGGTTACGGCTTCCCCGCGACAATGCCGAAAATGGCGGTCGCGTGGTGGGGGGATGCGTGCGTCCTCGTGCCGTGGGCGCAGTATATGGCGCGGGGCGATGTGGGCGTGCTGCGCCGGATGTATCCGACGATGAAGAAGTACGTCAACGCCTGCCGCTTCTGGTGCGGTTTCGGCTTCGGCAAGCACCGTTATCTCTGGGAAATGCCCGGCACGCTGGGTTTCGGCGACTGGGTTGCGCCGGACGTGCCGCAAATGAGCCAGTGGCAGGGACGCATTAAGTGGACAGGCACGGCGTCGCTGTGCAACACAAGCGCGCTGCTGGCGAAAATCGCGGATATTCTGGGCGAAACGCAGGACGCGAAGCACTACCGGGCATTGTCCGAAAAGACGGCGGATGCGTACTGTTCGCTGCTCACGGACGGAAACGGTAAGCTGCTGGAGGAGTTCCAGACCGCTTACGTCCTGCCCATCTACCTGAATATGTTCCCCACGCAGCAGATTCGGGAGAAAGCCGCCGCGAATCTCGCCGCGCTGGCGAAGCGCAACGACTGGTGCATCGGCACGGGCTTCCCCGGCACGCCGTACATCCTCTTCGCGCTGTGCGACAATGGGCAGGTGGATGCCGCATACCATATGCTGCTGAACACGAAATGCCCCTCATGGCTCTACGAAGTCAAGGCGGGCGCGACGACGATTTGGGAACGCTGGGACGGCTTGGACGAGAACGGCGTCTGCCCGATTGGTGACGACGGCACGGACAAGATGATTTCCTACAACCACTACGCATCCGGCGCGGTCGGCGACTTCCTGTACCGCCGCATTGCGGGCATTGAGCCGACGGAGGCGGGCTACAAGGCTTTCCGGGTCAAGCCGATTCTGGGCGGCGGGCTGACGAGCGCCTTCGCGAAGGTACGCACCCCTTACGGCGACGCAAGTGTACAGTGGGAAACGGCGGCGGACACCTTCACCGTGACGGTATGCGTCCCGGTCGGCACGCGCTGCGAACTGACATTGCCGGATGGCACGAGCCAAATACTGGCGAGCGGCATGCACACGGCGACGTGCAGCATCCGCTGATTTGGTCAAAATATCACCGTGCCCGAAATGCCCTGAAAACGGGGAATTTCGGGCACTTTTGTTTTCAGGGCTTGACACCGCAAAAAACGTCTGTTATAATGACGGCGAATCGGGAAAAGCCCATGCGGCTGCCCCGAAAGAATTTGCAGCGAAAGGAAGGCGATTGTGCGTGGACATAAGTCACAGTAGACGCAGCAAAACGTTGGATTGCGCCATGCTCCGCGGACACTCGCCGTTCGCGGACTGACATTGCCTGTTTTCAGGTCGCCGTTTTTGTGCCCTTTTGTATGAATAAAGGGGTGAATTTCGGCTGACAGTGCAGCAGGTGTGTTTGTGTACGCTTTTTTCCACCGTTTTGCGTGTTTTTTGCAGGGCGGTGGTTTTTTCGTGCGCAAAATTTGATTTGATGATGATGGAAGGATGTGAGACGCATGGACGCGGGCGGTTATCCATTATACTTTGCCTTTTCCCGGAGCAGCCATGAAATGCGGCGACCCATGCGTCTCTGCATCAGCCAGATTCTGTAAAACGTCGGCTTTCGTGGCGCTCCTTTGACCGATGAACAGGAGGAAAAACGCCATGACGCTGAACCTGAAGAAGAAAGTTACCCTGACCGCCTCGCAGATGCTGGCGGAAAACAACCGCGCGACCGCCGACCGCCTGACGTGGGCGGCGCAAACCGACGAAGCGAATCTCCGCACGGCACTGAACGTGCCGGAAAACGGCCTCACGGAAGAAATGGCGGAAGAAGCCCGCGACCGCTACGGCCGCAATGTGCTGCCGACGAGCCAGCGCACGCCGCTGTACAAGCGTCTCGCCGCCGCGTTCATCAACCCGTTCACCGTCGTGCTGGTGCTGCTGGCGATTTTCAGCGCGCTGACGAATGTTGCGATGGTTGATCCGGGCGACGAAAGCTGGGCGACGGTCATTATCATCACCATCATGGTGCTGATTTCCGGCATCCTCCGCTTCGTGCAGGAGACCCGCAGCGGCAATGTCGCGGCGAAGCTCTCCGAGATGATTCACACGACAGTCTGCGTGACGCGCGAGGGCGAGAAGAAGGAAATCCCGCTGGAAGAAATCGTCGTGGGCGACATCGTGTCGCTGTCTGCGGGCGACATGCTCCCGGCGGACGTGCGCATCCTCCGCGCGAAGGACCTGTTCCTCAGCCAATCCAGCCTGACGGGCGAGAGCGAGCCGGTGGAAAAGTCCGGCGCGGTCTGCCAGACGGTTGGCAGCCTGACCGAATGCGGCAATCTGGCGTTCATGGGCAGCACGGTCGTCAGCGGCAGCGCAACAGCGGTCGTCCTCGCCGTCGGGCATGACACGATGCTCGGCGCAATGGCAAAGGCGCTGAACGTCAAGCCGCCGAAGACCACCTTTGAGAAGGGTGTCAACAGCGTTTCGTGGGTGCTGATTCGCTTTATGCTGCTGATGGTGCCGATTGTGCTGCTCATCAACGGTCTGAGCGATGGCGACTGGATTCAGGCGGGGCTGTTCGCCATTTCGATTGCCGTCGGTCTGACGCCGGAAATGCTGCCGATGATTGTGACCACCTCGCTGGCGAAGGGCGCCATGACCATGAGCCGCGAGAAGGTCATCATCAAGGACTTGAACGCGATTCAGAACCTCGGCGCAATGGACATCCTCTGCACGGACAAGACTGGTACGCTCACGCAGGACAAGGTGGTACTGGAATATCACCTGAACGTAGACGGCGATCCGGACGACCGCGTGCTGCGCCACGCGTTCCTGAACAGCTACTTCCAGACGGGCCTCAAGAACCTGATTGACATCGCCGTCATCGACAAACAGCGTCAGCTTGGCGCGGATGAGCTGATTGCCCGCTTCGAGAAGGTGGACGAAATCCCGTTTGACTTCGAGCGCCGGCGCATGAGCGTCGTTGTGCGCGACCGCAAGGGAAAGACCCAGCTGGTTACCAAGGGCGCGGTGGAGGAGATGCTGGCGTGCTGCACCCATGCGGAAAGCAAGGGAAAAATCGTTCCGCTGACGGACAAGGTGCGCGCCTACGTCCTGCGCAAGGCAGATGAGCTCAACGGCGGCGGTATGCGCGTGATTGCCGTTGCGCAAAAGACAAATCCCGCGCCGGAAGGGCAGTTCTCCACGGCGGATGAGAAGGACATGGTGCTCATCGGCTTCCTTGCTTTCCTTGATCCGCCGAAGGAAACGACCCGCGACGCGATTCACGCCCTGCGGGAATACGGCGTCGGTGTGAAGATTCTCACCGGTGACAACGAGAAAGTCACCTGCGCCATTTGCCGTCAGGTTGGGATGAATGCTGAGCGCGTGCTGCTCGGCGCAGACATTGACGCGATGGATGATGAAGCGCTTGCGCAGGCGGCGGAGGAAATTACCGTCTTCGCGAAGCTCTCGCCCGCCCAGAAAGCGCGCGTCGTCACCGTCCTGCGCCAGAAGGGGCATTCCGTGGGCTATATGGGCGACGGCATCAATGATGCAGCCGCGATGAAGGCGGCGGACGTGGGCATCAGCGTAGATACCGCGGTGGACATCGCCAAGGAAAGCGCGTCCGTCGTCCTGCTGGAAAAAGACCTGATGGTGCTGGAAAAGGGCGTTATCGAGGGTCGGAAAATCTACGCGAACATGATGAAGTACATCAAGATGACGGCTGCGTCGAACTTCGGCAACATGTTCTCCGTCCTTGCTGCCAGCGCGTTCCTGCCCTTCCTGCCGATGGCGTCCCTGCACCTGATTCTGCTGAACCTCATCTACGATATTTCCTGCACCGCAATTCCGTGGGACAACGTGGACGCGGAGTACCTCAAAGTGCCGCGGACGTGGGATGCGTCGGGCATCAGCCGCTTCATGCTCTGGATGGGCCCGGTCAGTTCGCTGTTCGACATTGCGACGTACCTGCTGCTGTATTTCGTGATTGCGCCGATGGCGTGCGGCGGCATGACCTTCGCGCAGCTGACCAACCCCGCAATGCAGGACAAGTTCGCCGCGCTGTTCCAGACCGGCTGGTTCATCGAATCCATGTGGACGCAGACGCTCGTCATGCACATGATTCGCACCAAGAAGCTGCCGTTCATCCAGAGCCACGCGTCCCTGCCGGTGATGCTGCTGACGATGCTCGGCATCGCCGTCGTGACGCTGCTGCCCTTCACGCCCCTCGCCGCGCCGCTGGGGCTGTGTGCGCTGCCGCCTGTCTACTTCGCCTATCTGACGCTGATTGTGCTGGGCTACATGGTCTTGGCAACGCTGATGAAGAAGCTGTATATCCGCAAGTATCATGAGCTGCTGTAATGGGCTTTGATACTATTTCCAAATTCACCTGCGCCATCTGCTCGCGC
>ULVD01063749.1_pt1 | contig 17593 bp, 11 predicted proteins | sample 1959101 | NCBI WGS metagenome assembly ULVD01 (sample SAMEA4835777, study PRJEB28245) | human gut metagenome | biome: gut microbiome; material: fecal sample | place: Denmark | collected 2008
CCCATCTCAGATGGGGGCTTAATATACGAATACAGTTAGAATATATGATATTCACGAAAGATGAGAAACCTGTGAACCTTTTGAACCTGTTTAACCTATGAGGATTCCTATAAAGGGAAGATGGTTATTTTCTGCTTTCAAACTTTTTGGGGTATCCCTTTCCCGTATCGTCTCGTCATCGAAAGCGCTTCCGATGATTCTTTCTTGCACTGCGGTCAGTATCACATAGGCACTGATACGGAAATGACGCCTCGGTACTGCGTATTTCTCCTTTCTCGCATCCTTCGTTTATCGGTCTGCAAGAAAGATTTCTCGCTTCGCTCGAAATGACGATACGGGGGCTGATGTCTTCTAGTCTCCTAGTCTAATCCCTAGTCCCTAATCCCCAGCCACTAGCCCCTAGTCACTTTAGCCCCATAAACTTTTTCGTCCGTTCTATCACGGGCCCGAGGTACTGCCCGGTGTAGGACGCTTCCACTTTCGCGACTTCTTCCGGCGTGCCGGTGGCTACGATCTCGCCGCCCTTGTCGCCGCCTTCGGGGCCAAGGTCGATGATGTAGTCGGCGGTCTTGACGACATCAAGATTGTGCTCGATGACGACGACAGTATTTCCCTGATCCACCAGCTTCTCGAGGACAATCAAAAGCTTTCGGATGTCTTCGCTGTGAAGGCCGGTGGTCGGTTCATCGAGGATGTATAGGGTATCTCCGGTGCCGCGGCGCATGAGCTCGGTCGCCAGTTTCACTCGCTGGGCTTCGCCGCCGGACATGGTGGTGGCCGGCTGTCCCAGATGGATGTAGCCGAGGCCGACCTCCTGCAGGGTCTTCAATTTCCGCAGGATCTTGTCATGGTTTTCAAAGAAAGGCACGGCTTCATCAATGGTCATATTCAGTACATCGGAGATGTTTTTGCCCTTGTAGCGGACTTCGAGCGTCTCTCGGTTGTACCTCGCACCGTGACAGACTTCACAGGGGACGTAAACGTCTGAGAGAAACTGCATCTCGATCTTGATGATGCCGTCACCGTGGCAGGCTTCACAGCGTCCGCCTTTCATATTGAAGCTGAAACGCCCCGGTTTGTAGCCGCGCATCTTAGCTTCGGAGGTCTGGCTGAAAAGCTCGCGGATGTCATTGAAAACGCCGGTATAGGTGGCCGGATTCGAGCGCGGCGTGCGGCCGATCGGCTGCTGGTCGATGTCGATGATCTTATCCACATACTCTGCGCCGTCCATGGAGTCGAAAGCTCCGGCACGGTAGGATGTATGATTCTTGATATTCGACAGTCCCTGATAGAGGATCTCATTCACGAGCGTACTCTTGCCCGAGCCGGACTCCCCGGTGACGACGGTGAAGGCACCGAGCGGGATGGTCACGTCGATGTGCTTCAGATTGTGTTCGTGAGCGCCATGGATGGTGAGCGAGAGTCCATTTCCTTTTCTCCTCTTTTCCGGCAGCGGGATGTATTTCTCACCGCGCAGGTACTGCCCCGTGATGGAGTCCTTCACCTTCATCACGTCCTCAGGCGTACCCTCCGCGACGACGGAGCCGCCATTTTCCCCTGCGCCGGGACCGATATCCACGACCCAGTCTGCAGTGCGGATGGTATCCTCATCATGCTCAACGACGATGAGCGTATTTCCCAGATCCCGCATGCCCTTCAGGGTCGCAAGGAGCTTGTCATTGTCGCGCTGATGCAGACCGATGGACGGTTCATCCAGGATGTAGAGGACACCGACGAGGCCGGAGCCGATCTGCGTCGCCAGACGGATGCGCTGGGCTTCGCCGCCGGAGAGCGTCGAAGCTCCACGGGAGAGTGTCAGGTAGTCGAGCCCGACATTCACGAGGAAGGAGAGACGGCTCTTCACCTCGCGCAGGATCTGGTCTGCGATGATTTTTTCCTTTTCGGAAAGCGTGACATGGTCCATGAAGTCCAGAAGGTCGATGACAGCCATGGAGGAGATCTCTGCGATATTCTTCCCGCCCACGCGGAAAGCGAGGCTCTCGGGCTTCAGGCGCGCCCCATGGCAGACGGGGCAAGGCTTCTCGATGAGGTAGTTCGACAGCGTTTCCTTCATCTTCTCTGTCCACGCCTCTTCATAGCGCCGCTTCGTCATCGGGACGATGCCTTCGAACGGACGCTCATAGGTCTTCGTGATGCCTTCGGGGCTGGTGTACTGGAAGGAGAGAAGCGCCGTGCCACCGTTTTCAAACTCCACCTTCGCCTGATCCGGCAGGTCATCATAGCATGCATCCATGGTGAGTCCATAGGATTTCAGGAAGGCATCGAGCAGCTTGTAGAGCCATGTTTCCTTATTATAAGGAAATGGCTGGATCGCGCCCAGACGGAAGGGGATCGTGTGATCGGGCAGGATGCGATGGAAATCCGCCTCCAGTGAAGCGCCGAGGCCCATGCAGGCGGGGCAGGCGCCGAAGGGATTATTGAAGGAGAAAATGCGCGGCTCCGGCTTTGGCAGGGAAATCCCGCAGTCCGGGCAGGAGAAGTGCGTGGAAAAGACCATATCTTTCCCGCCGATGATGCTTCCCACCATCATCCCGTCCCCCAGCTTCAGCGCAGCCTCCACCGAGTCTGTCAGGCGGCGCACGATGCCGTCCTTCACGATGATGCGGTCCACCACCACCTCGATGGTATGCTTCTTATTTTTCGCGAGCTCGATGTCATCGGATAGGGGGAGGACGTCCCCATCCACGCGAACGCGGACATAGCCCTCCTTGCGGAGCTCTTCCAAGAGCTTTTTATGCGTCCCCTTCTTCGCGATAGCGACCGGCCCAAGGAGCATGAGCTTCGTCCGTTCCGGAAGGGCAAGGAGCGCATCGACGATCTGATCCACCGTCTGCCGCTGGATCGGCTTGCCGCAGTGCGGGCAGAAGGCACGGCTCGCATGTGCATACAGCATACGAAGGTAGTCGTGGATCTCCGTCACTGTGCCGACCGTCGATCGCGGGTTATGGCTGGTGGATTTCTGATCAATGGAGATCGCCGGCGAGAGACCTGCGATCTTATCCACGTCCGGCTTATTCATCTGCCCTAAGAACTGCCGCGCATAGGCAGACAGGGACTCGACATATTTTCGCTGTCCTTCCGCATAGATGGTATCAAAAGCCAGCGACGATTTCCCCGAGCCGGACAGACCGGTGAAAACGATGAGTTTATTTCGCGGCAGCGTCAGATCGATATTCTTCAGATTGTTCTGACGCGCGCCTTTTATGATGATTCCTTTTTCCATGGATGTCCTTTCGAAATTGGTTGATAGGGAAATGTAAAATGACGATGCGGGGTATCATGTACACTCTCCCTCCGCCCCTTCCAAGGGAAGGAGGGAGAATGCCGCCTCACAGAACGAGAATGCCGCTCTCCCGCATTCGTCATTTCGAGCGAAAGCGAGAAATCTTTTTCGTTCGCGGGAAGGCAAAGGCTGTGAGAGGAGCGGGCAATGGGAAACACCCTGCTCCCGGAAAATCTGGATCACGGTGTTTCATGCAAACCGTTCCACGCAGGAAAAGGAACACGGCAAACGAAAAAGATCCCTCGGCTGCGCTCGGGATGACAATACGAGAATACCGCTCTCCCGCACGACTTTCATCCCTCTGCGATGCCAACCTCCGCCCCTTCGGGGCACCTCCTTCCAAGGGAAGGAGGGAGAATGCCGCTCCCCCGCATTCGTCGCTCATACCCGTTTCTTGATCGGCTTATAGATGCGTTTCTTCGCCGCAGCCTGACGCTTCAGCGCTTCTTCCGCGCGGGAACCGTAGCGATCGGTCCAGAGCTGGCGCAGCTTGGCGAGCTGGTCGCGATAGCGGGCAGCGGCTTCGAATTCCAAATCCTTCGCCGCCTGTTTCATCAGCTTCTCACATTCCTTCATACGGGCGTAGATCTCCTCATCAGAAAGCTCGCCCTCTTTATTCTTGCCGCCATAGGCAGCCGGCTTCTCTTCGATCTTCGTGAGATCAATAAGGTCTTTGACCCGCTTTTGGACAGTGTGGGGGATGATGTGATGCTCTTCATTATAGGCCTGCTGAATGGTGCGGCGGCGATTCGTCTCATCGATGGCATACTTCATCGACTTCGTGATGCGGTCCGCATACATGATGACATGCCCGTGCTCATTTCTGGCTGCACGGCCGATGACCTGAATCATCGAAGTTTCCGAGCGCAGGAAGCCCTCCTTATCCGCATCGAGGATAGCCACGAGCGAGACCTCCGGCATATCGAGCCCCTCACGCAAAAGATTGATGCCGACCAGCACATCGAAAACGCCCGCACGCAGGTCACGGATGATCTCCGCGCGCTCGATGGTCGCAACGTCAGAGTGCAGATAGCGTACCTTCACGCCCGCTTCCGTCAGGAAATCGGTGAGATCCTCCGCCATTTTCTTCGTGAGTGTCGTGATGAGGACGCGCTCGTGAGCCTCCTCACGCTTATGGATCTCCCCGAGCAGGTCATCCATCTGTCCTTCGATGGGACGCACTTCGATGGAAGGATCCAAGAGCCCCGTCGGGCGGATGATCTGCTCAGCCAGATTCGTCTGGACGCCCATTTCATACGGTCCCGGCGTCGCCGACACATAGATGATCTGATTGATCCGTTCGGTGAATTCGTCAAAAGTCAGCGGACGGTTATCCAGCGCTGACGGCAGGCGGAAGCCATAGTCGACGAGCGTACTTTTTCTCGACTGGTCGCCATTGTACATCGCACGCAGCTGCGGCACCGTCACATGCGACTCATCGATCATGATGAGGAAATCTTCAGGGAAGTAGTCCAGGAGCGTAAACGGCGGCTCGCCGGGCTTCCTGTCCGACATGTGGCGGGAATAATTCTCGATGCCGGAGCAGTATCCGACCTCCTGCATCATTTCCAGATCATAATTCGTCCGCTGCTCCAGACGCTGCGCCTCCAAGAGCTTATCCTGATCCCGGAGCTCTTTGAGCCGCCCATCCAGCTCCTTCTCGATAGACGTGACGGCACGGCGGAGCTTATCCGAACTGGTGACATAGTGCGATGCAGGGAAGATGCCGATGTGATTTCTCTCAGCGACCGTCTCCCCTGTCAGGACATCGAACTCCGTCAGTGAGTCGATCTCATCACCGAACATTTCGATCCTGACAGCGACATTGTTTTCCGATGCAGGAAATACATCGATCGTATCTCCCCGCACACGGAAGGTATCTCGCGTGAAATTCATGTCATTCCGCATGTACTGCATACTGACGAGCTTTTCCAGGATCTTGTCGCGCTCGATCTCCTCGCCCGGCCTGAGCGAGAGCCCCATAGAGCTGTAGTCCTCCGGATCACCCAAACCGTAGATACAGGACACCGATGCCACGATGATGACATCCCGCCGCTCGAAAAGCGCCATCGTCGCAGAGTGGCGCAGGCGGTCGATCTCCTCATTGCGTGACGAATCCTTCTCGATGTAGGTATCCGTCTGCGGCACATAGGACTCCGGCTGGTAGTAGTCGTAGTAGGAAACAAAGTAGTACACCGCATTGTCAGGGAAGAAATCCTTGAATTCACTCGCCGTCTGCGCGGCCAGCGTCTTATTCGGAGAAATGATAAGCGTCGGGCGCTGCACCTCTTCGATGACCTTCGCCATCGTGAAGGTCTTCCCCGTCCCCGTCGCGCCGAGCAGCACCTGCGCCCACTCGCCATTCCTAAGTCCGCCCACCAAAGACTTCACCGCCTTCGGCTGATCCCCCATCGGGCGGAACGGCGCTTTCAGCGTGAAAGGCACCGCCGGCTCTGTATATTCTCTTTTGATCCGCGAATGATCCATACCCTCGCCTCCATTTTCTTTTATCGATATTTATCTATGTATTATAGCATAAATGGGAAGGGGTGACTAGGGAAAACGCTCCTCTCCCATGACTTTCATCCCGCTCTTTCCATGAAGGAGGCCCCATCTTGTTCTTCGTATTTCCTTACCCAACCACGAAGACTCCTCTCGGATATCCCATTCGACCTAGCGATTTGCCGGTAAGAACCTTTGCCGGAAAGATATTCTCTCACTCTGGCAAGCATCCAATCTGCTGAATATTTCCTCTAGGCCATAAAAAAATTCCCCTAAAGCAGTTTGGTTATTTACCTTGTCTGCTTTAGGGGGATCATATCAGTCTTGCGAAATTCTCCTGTCTTTAATTACCAAACAGTGCACCCTTCCTTCCACTCCTTTTTGGGCTTCTTGATTTCTTATTTCCCCAGGAATATAATGAAGCCAAGAAAAGCACTTAGGTTAGCGGAGCAATCTGGTCTGTCCGCTTAGTAATGTCAGATTAGTGTACATGCTTCTGACGCCTCAGTGCTTTTTGCATGCTTCGGAACATTATCATCCCATCCGGTTACCACTCCAATTTGCGTGACACATCATAGCTCTGTAGCATCTATAAATCCAGTTATATTCGTGCACTAAAAAAGACCGCGGCTGCGGTCTTACTTAAATACTGTCCCATTGTCTCCCACCCTTTCGCTTTCAGGAGTGCGCTGATATCGACGTTATCTATAACGGTCACTCCTCGAATGGGTCATCCTGGTAGATAGCCATCGAATATTCCACTGCCTCGTCTGGATTAGTTACCCATCCCATTTCGATAGCATGAATCATTTCTCTTTTATTTTCCTCTGTTGGCAAATGAAGCTTTACACCCAAGATGAAATCGTGGTCATCCCACATATCCTTCAGAATCTTTTCTAGTCTATCCCACATGATTGGTCTCCTCTAAGTTATCTTCATTCTACCAAGAATCCGATAATTATTGAAGCCGTTATTTTGGACGGTATACAGATATTCTCCAATGCTTTGTATAGAATTTTTCTTCTTTGTTGTTCTTTGCTTAATTTTTTATTATAGCATAGATGGAAAAGAGTGACTAGGGAGAACGGAAAGATGGAAATGGGGATACCTTTTCCTGCATCGTCATTTCGAGCGAATGCGAGAAACCCTCCTTGCACGCCTGTAAAACGAAGTCAGCGGTATGGCGTGAAGCAAAAAATCCCAAGCGATTTTTACGTGACTGCCTGCATGCAGTATACCGCTGCAATGTGGAGATCCCTCGACTGCGCTCGGGATGACGATACGATGCGACGCTCGTCTCACATTTCTTTTCATCCCGTCACGCACGGAGAATGCCGCTTCCCTGCATCGTCATTTCGAGCGAATGCGAGAAATCTTCCTTGCACACCGGTAAAACGAAGTCAGCGGTATGACGTGAAGCAAAAAATCCCAAGCAATTTTTACGTGACTGCCTGCATGCAGTATACCGCTGCGACGTAAAGATCCCTCGACTGCGCTCGGGATGACGATACGAAGCGACGCTCGTCTCACATTTCTTTTCATCCCGCTCAGCAGAAGGCTGCCCCTGCGGGGCAGATCTATCCTCCGCCTTCGGCGCGCCCCTTCTTCAAGGGGCTGCTCAACTGGCATGCAAAACGAATCCCCAGTCTCCAGCCCCAAAACCCAAAAAGCCCCGCCTTTCGGCGGAGCCTTTTCATCGGCAGTATTGTCCCAGAACCTCGATGACATGATCGATCTCTATCGGTTTCGTCAGGTGAGCATTCATACCGGCTTCCATGCATTTTTTCGCATCTTCATCGAAGGCATTCGCCGTCATGGCGATGATGGGGATGGTTTTCGCATCCGCTCTCGTAAAGCTGCGAATGGCCCTTGTCGCGGTCATGCCGTCCATGACAGGCATCATGATATCCATAAGGATGGCATCGAAGGTACCCGGAATCTTATCTTTGAAAAGATCGACAGCCTGTTTGCCATCGCCCACGACGGTGACGCGCGCCCCCTTATCGGTGAGGAGCATCTGCGCGATCTCTGCATTCAGCTCATTATCCTCGACCAGCATCAGGTGCAGACCGGCGATATCCACATGTCCCTTTTCCTTCGGCTTCTCTTCCTCAGCGGGCGCGATCTCGCAGGGGATCGTGATGACGAAGGTCGAGCCCTTCCCCTCTTCACTGGTGATAGAGATGGTTCCCCCCATCGCATCGATGAGTCTCTTCACGATGGCCATACCGAGGCCCGTCCCCTGATATACACTGCGGGCATCCTGTCTTTCCTGGGTGAAGGGATCGAAAATATGAGCCAAAAACTCTTTGCTCATGCCGATACCGGTATCCGAAGCGGTCCATCGATAGGTGCAGCGATTCCCGCTCGTTCCCAGAAACTCCACCTTTGTCAGGATGCGGCCGCCCTTTTTATTGTACTTGATGCAGTTTCCTAAAATATTAAGAATGATCTGCCTAAGGTGCAGGGGACTGCCGTACACGAAGGGTACCGGGAACGAGTAATCCTTCACTTCATCGATCCACTCGAGCCCTGCTTCCACCACACGGTCAGAGAGGATGCTGCGGATGTCATCTCTCTGCTCAGAGAGAGAGAGCCGCTCGCGGGATAGGGTGACGCCGCCGGCTTCCAGCTTGCTCATCTGCAGGATGTCATTGATGAGGGAGAGCAGATGCTTCGCTGCCGCTTGCATCTTTTTCTGGTTTTCAAGGACCAGCTCCTTGTTATCGAAATGATCTTCATTGATCTGCCAAAGACCGATGATGCCGTTCAGCGGCGTACGGATATCGTGGCTCATGCGGGAGAGAAATTCCGTCTTCACGCGATTCGCAGAGCTCATTTCATCCAGAGCGGCCTGCAGCTTTGCCTGCCGCTGTTCCTCCATTTCATGCATTTCTGTGGTATCTTTCAAAAGGACGATGGCCTGCACGACGGGCATATCTTGTCCGGCATCCGTATCATAGACGGTGATGCGCGTCATAAGGATCAGCTTACGGACCCAGCGGATCGTACCATCCTTTTCCCGCACCCCGTACTCTGCAGAGAATTGCCGGTCACCCGCTTCGAAGCGCTTCAAAAGATCGTTCACACTCATGGCGATGCGGTAGCACCCCTGTGTCTGTCGTGTGATCTGCATTATATGGGCTTCGCAGTAGGCCTGATACGCGCATGGCAGCGAAGATGCCGTAAAGAGGCGCGCATGTGCTTCCTCCTTCCCCGGAAGCACGATATCCCTTTCCAGCCTGTCATGGGTCAGATCGACCATATAGATACAGTCCGCCATATCCAGCATGGCATCCACATAGCTGTCATTTTCCAGAATGGACTGCTTCAGCTGCTCATAGTAGAGGGAGAGCGCTTCCTTCGCCCCCAAAGGCGCATCCTCCGCCCGGCGGACGTGCTGGAACGCAAGAAGGACATGATGAAGCTGCCCCTCGCAGTCAAAGTCCACGGGAATGACGACGAGACGGCGTAATTCCGCCCCCTCCTTCGGCGTAAAGGAAAGGTCCAGCGCATCCTCACTATGAAGGATCGACTTCTCCAGCGCCTCCTTCGAGAGCGCGCTCTGTATCCGCTCCCGGTCTGCCCCTTCGATCTCCTCCGCGAGCTGCAGCACGGCGCCGGAATAGCTGCCCTCAGACGCAAGAGGGAAATCGCTCCTCGCACGGATCGTGCGATAGGCGTCCATCTTCAGATCACAATACAGACAATTTGCGAAATTCTTCCGATAACGGCTTAGCATTTTCAGCAGACGCAGCGAAAGACGCCTCTCCGCCTCTGCTTCCTTGCGCTTCGCTTGGTTCTTCTGGATATACATATGCTTATCGGCCTTCGCGAAAAGCTCTCGCATGGACGCCTCAGGGGCATCCTTTGCCAGCACATATCCCGCCGCATAAGAAAGCGGCATATCGGGATGCTCTTTTGCCTCCTCTGCCAGCTTTGCACGCAAATCTCCCAGAAGCTCCTCCATGCCCGCCTCGGAGAGGCCATGCGTCACCATCAGAAATTCATCCCCGCCAAGACGGCCGACGAAGTGCTCCTCCGGTACCGCCGCCCGAAGCGCGGTCGCAAAACGACGGATGTATACATCCCCCGCCTCATGTCCCCTGCTGTCATTGATGCGGCGAAGATCATTCAGATCGAAGCTCACCACACCCATATCCAAAGAAACAGGCGCATTCAGGATCTCTTCACACCGGTTCTTATTCGGAAGCCCCGTTGCCGTATCCAGATATGCCTTCTTCTGCAGCATACGGTTCTGCATCAGCCTCTTCAGCGCCTTGAAAAACTCAAGACCGATCAGGATCATCAGCGCGAAGATCACCAGCGTGATGCCCTTCTCCAGCACAGCCAGATCCTTCGCCTGCTTCTCAGAATACACTTCGGCAAGTGCGGTCGCTTCATCGCAGATCGCGAAGAACTGCTCAGTCGCAGTGATCAGGTAGGAGTCCGCCTTCCCCGTGCGGCGAAGTTGGATGATCTCCTGCTTGACCTGCAGATAGTAGCCGCTTAGCTCCTTCATCTTAGCCTGAAAATCCGGATCCGACAGGCGCACCAAAGACAGCGATGCATCCCCCTCTCGAAGCCCCTGAATATACGCCTCGATCTCGCGGCGCATCTCATCCTGCGGCTCACCCGCCATTTCCAGCTTCACCATCCGCTGCGTCGTCCCGCGCACTAGCCCGGCATAGTTCACCACGCGCGCCGTCCCCTGCATGTGCGACACGATGACCATCATCCAGACGATCAGCCCCATCAGGACCACGGCCAACACCGCGATCACGATGTGACAGAGACTGTATGTATTCTTCTCATGATTCTGCATGTAGTTTCCCCTATTTTGCATAATAATTATCATATATTGCATTATATGACAAACCGCAGAAAATGGGAAGATACAGTGTTCGCCCGCGGGACGGGAAAAAGAAGCCAGTAAAACGACAATACCGCCCCCTCGTCATTTCGAGCACAGCGAGAAATCTTCCTTGCACAACAGTCAAACAGAGAGTGTGAGAGGAGGAGCAGCACCTATGCGATTTTATCTTTCCCTCATATGTGCAGTACACCGCCAGGGCGTAAAAGGTCCCTCGGCTACGCTCGGGATGACGATACGAGAGGACGGACTGTCTCTCATTCATTTTCATTCCTTCACGTAGAAGGCAGCCCCTTCGGGGCAGTCTATCCTCCGCCTTCGGCGCGCCCCTTCTTCAAGGGGCTACACAACGGTCATGTAAAAACGCTGACCCTTCGCAAGGTTTCCTCCCCCCATATCGTCATTTCGAGCGCAGCGAGAAATCTTCCTTGCACAACGGTCAAAGGGAGAGTGTGAGAGGAGGAGCAACCGAAGCACCTAGGGAAACGCTGATTCAATCGCAGAGTCAGATTTCACATGGATTTTTATACATGGCCTCGTCATCATCTTCCTTACATAGCTCGCTATTCGCGTCAGATGATTCCTCGCTCTGTATAAAAATCCAAGAATGAAATCTGACAACGATTTAATCAGCGTTTCCCTAGAATGTTTTTCTTGCGAGCGGATTTGCCGCTTCCCCATAGAAATGCTCTGACATATCCACGAAAACATCGGAAAGAAGCGCGTCGAAGACGTCATCGCTCATCTTGCTTCCGACAACAGAGAACGCATACTCCCCTTCTGTCCAGAAAGCAGCGAGTGAGCCATCCATCGTCTTCGCTGTCATGACCTCCGTCGCACCGATCATGCGCGATTCCCAGCGACCGGTATAGACTCCGCTGATATTTTTTCCTGCCTCTGCTCCCACCAGCCTCGCCGTGCGGACAGAGAGCGTGCTGCCATCATCCATCCGATAACGGATATCCGAGAGCTTGCCACCGATGGCGATATAGTCCGTCAAATGGCACTGACCGGCAAGCAGCGTTCCTTTCGGAAGGAAGAGAGGACGGCTGTCCGTGGCTTCTGCGAGCGCATGGTACGTCTTGTATTCCACCAGAGGATTCGGCATCCCGATTGGCGGCATCTCCGCACGGCTCGCAAAAGCAGGGATCATCAAAGCCGCCGCAGCGACCATCAATGCATATTTCCATTTTTTCATCATCTATCATCCTTTCCACAGCAGTCATCCTGTTTTGAAGATGCAGGTATTATAGCATGAAATTGACCGCAGGTCAAATGCATACGGAAAGGTTCCTCTCCGGGACGATAAGTCTCGCTGTCATCCCCCTTGCAAAGCCTCCCCCCTGTACATCTTGCAGCCGATATATCCCTCTTCCTAGTATCCTTATCACAGCCCGGAAGCTCGCTGAGCAATCAGGATGCATACTTTACAAAGCAAAAAATGACCTGACGAGCTCCTGCGTATAGGGGTGCTGCGGATGATGCAGCACATCTTCTGCCGCCCCGATCTCCACCAACCTCCCTGCCGATAGGATGCCCACGCGGCGTGCCATCGCGGAAAGGACATCGAGGTCATGAGAAATGAAGAGATAGGCGATCTCCCGATCCTCCTGAAGCTCTTGCAAGAGGGTCAGGATCTCCGCCTGCACCGACACATCCAGCATCGAAGTCGGCTCATCCAAGATCAGGACCTCCGGTGAGATGAGGAGCAAACGAGCAAGTGCCACACGCTGGAGCTCCCCGCCGGAAAGCTCAGCCGGATAGCGCGAGAGCAGCTCGCGTCGAAGCTGGAGGCGTGAAAGCATCTCTTGCATACGCTCTTCAAAGTGATCCATCTTCCCATATAGGCGTGAGGGCTCTTCGATACTTTCACGGATCGTCATACGCGGATGAAGCGCGGCCGCAGGATTTTGAAATATCATCTGCATCGTGCGGCGTACCGCGAGCATCTCTTTCCCGGAAAGGCCGCCAAGATCCACCCCGCGATAGAGCACGACTCCTCCATCCGGCACGAGAAGCTGCATCAGGATACGGATGAGCGTCGTCTTCCCCGCACCGCTCGTCCCCGCGATCCCCAGCGTCTCTCCTTTCCAAAGCGTGAAGGAAATATCCTTCAGCACATCCTTCTTCACTTTCCGTATATATCCGGTCGTGAAGGATTTCGAAATATGCTGTACGTCTAAGAGCATGGGCGCTCCTTTCCTGAATAATAGTGACTGGTAGCTGGTGACTGGTGGCTAGGGATTAGGGATTAGTAGCTTGTCACTAGTCACTAGCCACTTTGACCCCCGCATTTCACAAAATGCCCCTCTCCCACTTTCCTCGTCGTCTGCCTCTTCTCACAACCTTTTTCGCAGAATGCACATCGACTCCGAAAAATGCAGCCGCCGGTGAGACGGGAAAGATCCGGTGGATTTCCGGAGATGGGATGAAGGCCGCGAGAAGGCACCGCGGCGAGAAGTCCCCGCGTATAAGGGTGGTATGGATTCTTGAAAATATCCTCTGTGCTCCCCTGCTCGAGGACTTCCCCGGCGTAGAGCACCACCACACGATCGGCGAGACATTCTGCCAGTGCGAGGTCGTGAGTGATGAGCAGCATCCCCCTTCCTGCCATCTTGATCTGAAGAAACATATCTGCCACCTGTTTCCTTACAAGCGGATCCAGGCCCTTCGTCGGCTCATCCGCGATGAGCCACTCTGGGGAAGGCAAGGTCATCATCGCCGCCATGACGCGCTGCGCCATACCCCCTGAAAGCTGGTGCGGATAGGACGCACACACGCGGATAGGATCCACAAGACCGTACTTCTCCATCTGCATAAGAGCACTCTCCCCGCTCTTCTCTTTCCCCCAGCCCAGCCGCTTGCGCAAGACTTCTGTCACCTGCCGTCCGACACGCATCAGCGGATTCATGGCAGAGATCGGATCCTGCGCGATCCAGCCGATGCGATCGCCTCGGATCTCATTCATTTCTTCCTCGGAAAACCGGAGAAGATCATTTCCATCATAAAAAATGCTTCCTGTCATTCTCGCATTTTCAGGAAGAAGACGCATGATGGCCGTGCCCAAGATCGATTTCCCGCTCCCCGACTCGCCAAGGAGCGCCGTGATTTTTCCCCCGTGAAAGAGAAGATTTACATCACGAAGCACGCGGACAGCGCCCATCGGCGAAGGGAAAGTGACAGAAAGCTGCTTGACTTCGATATCCATAGAAAAGGCTCCTTTCAGGTAAGGGAAATGTTACAGATTCTAAAGGCTCTGTGGAGAAGGGCTGCCCCCGCTAATGTGGTACAGTGAAAGGGCAGCATAGTCTTAGCTTCCCATCGAAAACGCGCCTTGAAAGAAGCTCTGCTCCGATGAAGCTCTCCGTCATTTTCTTAAGAATATTGCCCGCACAGGCGGACATGCAAAACCCTTCCCTCTCTTATTTCCTTATTCGTTCTCTCATCGCATCTCCCAGAAGATTGATAGAAAGGCAAAAGAGAGTGATGCCAGTACCGGGAGCGATCATCATCAGCGGGTATGAGCGGAAATAAGTCCTCGCATCAGAAATCATGACGCCCCAATCCGCCGTCGGAGGAGAAACACCCAGTCCCAAGTAGGACAGCGCCGAAGCCGAGAGCAGCGAAGTCCCGATGCGGAGCGTCAATAGCACGATGACGACGGGAAGCACATTCGGAAGTACATATTTCCTTACGATGTACCCATGGGATGCCCCCAAGCTTTTGATGCTTTCCATGTAGAGCTCCCCACGAATACGTATGACCTCACTCCTCACGATACGCGAAAAACCCGCCCACGACGTCAGAGTCAATGCGATGATGAGGCGGAAATTGTTCTCCGGAAGGATCGCCGCGACCGCGATCATAAGACTCATCCCCGGAAGCCCCTGAAATACAGCCACAAGACACTGGATCCCCCGATCCACCCAGCCGCCAAAATAACCGGAAAGGATCCCCAGCATAAGGCCAAGGACCATGGTACAAAACGCCGCCACAAAGGCAAAAGCCACTGACGTCCGCGCCCCATAGATGGTACGGGAAAGAATATCACGCCCCAGCGCATCCGTCCCCAGCCAGTGTGAGGATGACATGCCTTCCAGGATTTCCTCCGTAGACACCGCGGTGGGATCATAGGGCGCGATCCATGGGGCAAAAAGCGCGAGGAATACGATCCCCATCGCCAGAAAAAGTGCCATTCCATAGATCCAGTGAAGCTCCTTCTTCATCAGCCCTCCCTCGCTTTCGGGCTCAGCAAATAGTAGCTGAGATCAACCAGATAATTAAATACGATGAAAACTGTCCCACTAACCAGCACATAGCCCTGAATCACCGGATAATCCCGTCCCCAGATCGCCGAAAGTACATAGCTTCCAAGACCGGGTATGGAAAAAAGATTCTCGATAATGACCGAGCCACCCAGGATCGAGGCAAAAAACGTCCCCAGCATGGTAATGACCGGCATCAGCGAATTGGGCAGAATATGATAGATCTCTATATACGAAGCGGAGAGCCCCTTCGCCCGCTCCGTCAGAAGAAAGGGCTTCTCCATCACCGAAAGGACCGACGTCTGCTCCAGACGCAGCACCGCAGCCGCTGTCCCTGCTGCCAGTACAAAAGAGGGCAATATCATGTGGAGCGCATCGCCATACCCGGAGGAAGGCAGGAGCTGCCACTCTTCCGAAAAGATCAGCATCATCATGATCCCCAGCCAGAAAGACGGCATTGAAATAAAGAAGAGCGCCACGATCTCAAGTCCGATCTCTGCCGCATGTCCCTTCCTGCGCGCCGCCCATATGCCCGCAGGGATGCCGAGCAGGATCACCCACCCCATCGCCAAGAGAGCCAAGTGGAGGGTGACGGGAAATCTTCGCATGAGCTCGGACAGCACAGGTCTATGTGTCAGATACGATACACCCAGATCTCCCACTGCCGCATGTGTGAGCCAGCTCCCATACTGCATCCAAAAAGGCTGATCCAGCCCCATGCTCTCCCGCATCGCAAGCAGCTCCGACTCCGTCGGTTCTGCCGTACCATCCATGATCAATACCGCCATCGCCGGATCTCCGGGCGCAAGCACGCCCAGAAGGAACGCCAGGATCGTGAGTCCGATGAGAAAAGGGATCAGGAGAATAATGCGCCGAACCGCATAGATCAGAAAAGCCTTCATGAGATATGCCTCCTTTCGTGAATCACTGACACGAGGGCCATTCCAAGCGCAGAAGGACGGATACATCCGTCAAGACGCAGCACAAAGAAATTTCATAGAAGAAAAGCACCGACCTGTCGCCGATACCTTTTCCTACTCCTTCCACGCCACCTTGTCCAGCGTAATACCATAGACAGCCGCATGGTAGCCTGTGATTTTTTTCGAACAGACAGCGAGATTCTCATCTTCCAAGAGCGGGATGACCGCCGGATGGAGAAGCAGCTCTTCCCGTATCTCATGGTAGAGCGCCTGCCGATCTTCGATCTCATAGGTATGAGTAAGCGCATCAAAGGCTGCATCTATTTTCGGATTGGCATAGCAGAAATGGCTGGCAAGATTCGTCGCACCTTCGCTATGAAAGAACTCTCTCAAAAGCGAAGTCGGATCGAGATTTCCGAGCCCCCTCGTCCCGATGGCGAGATCGTAATCCCCTTCCTTCATCATTTTCCTTGACGTCAGACCATCCACCATCACGATCTTGACATCCAGCCCGAGATCCTTCAGCTCCGCCTGCAGAAATTCAGAAATGACCTTGTAAGGGTAACGCTCGGCGCCATACTGTGGCAGGAGAAATTTCACCTCACACCGGGCATCCCCCAGCACTTCCCGCGCAAGTGCCTTCGCCTCAGCAGGATCATAGATCGGCGGCTCCGGTCCCGAAAAAGGATTCGTACTATTTAAGAAACTCCTCGTCGGCGTACCAAATCCCGCAAAATAATATTTCACGATCTTTTCCCTATCGATGGCAAGATCCAGCGCCCTTCGCATTCGTTCATCGGAGAAAGGGAAACGGCCGCCATTGACAGAAAGATAGTGGGAAATCGTCGAGTGCGCACTGTCTACCGAGAAATCCCCCGTTCGCATGAGCTCCCTCACCATCATCGGTGTCAGTCCGCCCAGATCTAAGACCCCCTGCACCTCTCCCGAACGCATCGCCGAATATCGCGCCTCCGCCGAAGTGATCACGCGGATACGGATCCGCTTCGCCTTTGCTTTTTCGCCATGGTATCCATCAAAGCGCGAAAGGAGCGTATAGTCGTCCGCCTTCCTGTCAATGATCTGAAAAGGCCCCGTGCCCACTGCGATTTTCGTGAAATCCCCCGTTTCTCGATCAAAAGAAGCCGGACTGAACATCGCGCTCCCCCAGCCCGCCATGCGATAGATCAGCATGGGGACAGGCCGCTCGAAATACAGATGGAGCGTGTAGTCATCGTCCGCCTCATAACGGATAAGCCCCGGGTAAATGCGCGAGACCAGATAACCATAGAAGGAAGATGGCTTGTACCCCATGTGCGTCACGCGGTAGATATTCTCTCGCGCCGCATGTGCATCGAAGGAAACCCCGTCATGGAACTTCACCCCCTTCTTCAGATGAAAAATCCACTCCGTCTTTTCCGCATTCGACTCCCAAGACTCGGCGAGCATCGGCATGACTTTCCCATCATCAGAAATCCCGACCAGCGACTCCCAAGTCTTTAGGATCACGGTGGAGTAGTAGGGATCCTTCTCCCCCGGCGAAAGATCCCGCCCCGCAGCGAGTACGATCTCTTTCTCCTCTCCCGTCTTCGGCGCGTCCCCGCAGCCCGCGAAAGCGAGTGGGAATAGCAGGAGGAAAAAGAGAGATAGATAGCGAAAGAAAATACGCATAGGGATTCACCTCTTTTCTTGTGGAAACACTTTTGGACAATAGGGGAATAGGCGGCCGCAA
>ULVD01082228.1_pt1 | contig 17539 bp, 15 predicted proteins | sample 1959101 | NCBI WGS metagenome assembly ULVD01 (sample SAMEA4835777, study PRJEB28245) | human gut metagenome | biome: gut microbiome; material: fecal sample | place: Denmark | collected 2008
TTTGATTCCCGGTCTATTGACGCCTGCCGGGGAATATAATTTGAAGAACAGAATATGAAAGGCGGTAATGAAAATGTCCAAACGGTCAACGACCTGCGAGCTGAGGGAAAAGGATGTGATAAATCTCTGCGACGGCGCGCGGCTGGGACACGCCTGCGATTTTGAATTCGATGTTTGCGACGGCAGAATATGCGCCATAATCGTCTGCCGTGAAACGGGCTTTCTCGGATTCGGCGGCGAGGAGTGCTTTGTCATTCCGTGGGAGAAGATCGAATGTATAGGCGAGGACGCAGTGCTGGTAAAGATCCCGGTCGGGGATCTATGCTGCTTCGAACGAGACAGGAAGAAGGAGAGAAAAAAGCAATTGTAAATAAATTGTAAACAATAAGAATTTGATTGAAAAATAAGGAATAGTATGATATAATATCTGTGTTTGCGCCGGATGAACAGGTGAACGGCGCGGACGGGCTGTCTGCGGGCACCGCAGAGGCTCAGAATAAAACACACACGCCGTGCAAAGCGGTCGGGTGCCGCCGTTGGCGGTTGTCCGCATTCAGGGCGGCGTGGTGGAAAAACCAGAAGGAGGACACTTAAAATGTCTGTTATCACCATCAAACAGCTTCTCGAAGCCGGCGTCCATTTCGGACACCACACCAGAAGATGGAACCCCAAAATGCAGGAGTACATCTACACCGAGCGCAACGGTATCTACATCATCGACCTTCAGAAGACCGTAAAGAAGTTTGAAGAGGCCTATATGTACGTCCGTGAGCTTTCCGCCGACAACAAGTCCCTTCTTTTCGTCGGAACCAAAAAGCAGGCTGCCGACGCCATCAAGGAAGAGGCCGAAAGATGCGGAATGTTCTATGTAAACGTCCGTTGGCCCGGCGGAATGATGACCAACTTCAAGACCATCAAGAAGTCCATCAACCGTCTCAACACCCTCACCAAGATGGCTGAGGACGGAACCTTTGATATGCTGCCCAAGAAGGAAGCTGCCGCCCGTCAGAAGGAAATGGCAGATCTCGAGAGAAACTACGGCGGTATCAAGAACATGAACGACCTTCCCGCCGCTATCTTCGTGGTTGACACCAAGAAGGAAGCCAATGCCGTCAAGGAAGCCAAGAAGCTCGGCATTCCCGTGATCGCCATCGTCGATACCAACTGCGACCCCGACGACGCCGATTATATCATTCCCGGCAACGATGATGCCATCCGCGCCATTAAGCTGATTTCCTCCGTCCTTGCCGACGCCGTTATCGAGGGCAGACAGGGTGCGGAATCCGCCGATGTCGAAGCCGACGCCGCCGAGACCGCCGAGGCTGAGAAGACCGCCGCCGAGGCAGAAGCCGAATAATCGGTACGGTTCAGTTCAATAAAATAGAGGAGATAAAAAATGGCTGCTATTACCGCAAAAGATGTTGCCGCGCTCCGCGCCAAGACCGGTATCGGTATGATGGAGTGCAAAAAGGCCCTTGTTGAGGCAGAGGGCGATATGGAAAAGGCGCTCAAGGTTCTCAGAGAAAGAGGACTTGCAGTAGCCGCTAAGAAGGAAGGAAGAATCGCCGCCGACGGTGTCGTTGAGATACTCAAGGAGGGTGATGTGTCTGCAATGATCGAGGTCAACAGCGAGACAGACTTCGTTGCCAAGAACGCGACCTTCCGTGAATTTGTAACCTCACTGCTCAAGACCATCATTGCCGCCAAGCCCGCCGACATCGACGCGCTGCTTGCCGCAAAGTATCTTGACACCGATCTGAGCGTCAACGATAAGCTCAAGGAAATGATATTCCAGATCGGCGAGAAGATCAACATCAGACGCTTTGTTGTCGTCAACGGTATCACCAGCACCTACGTCCATGGCGGAGGAGTTGCCGGTGTTATCGTCGGATTTGACACCACCGCAGAGGTTGCCGCGACCGAGAAGTTCGCAAAGATGGCAAAGAATGTTGCGCTTCAGATCGCTTCCGGTAACCCGCCCACATATATCACCCGCGAGGATGTTCCCGCAAGCGTGCTTGCCGAGGAAAAGGCTATCCAGATCGCCGCTATGAAGAATGATCCCAAGAACGCCAACAAGCCTGAGAACATTCTTGAAAAGATCGTTGTCGGTAAGCTCGGAAAGTACTACGAGCAGGTATGCCTTGACGAGCAGCAGTTCTTCCTTGACGATGACCTTACCGTCGGAAAGTATATTGCCAACACCGCCAAGGAGCTTGGCGCCGACATCAAGGTCAGAGAGTTCCACCTCTACGAAAAGGGAGAGGGAATTGAAAAGAGAGAAGACAATTTCGCAGACGAAATTGCAAAGCTCACTCACCAGGGCTGATAGCTTCAGCTTTACCTTATAATATTATCAGGGGCTGTAAAAAAACTCGATGTTTTTTACAGCCCCCGTAAAATGTCGGTCGGGAATCCGGCATTTTACGGCGATCTTGGTCGGTTTTGCCCTTGATCTTGTCCGAATTCAGGTGAATGCTGTGGCAAAATGACGGCTTTCAGCCGTCAAGACCAATGTCGTTTGGGGTGTTAAAAAATTCAGAAGAAATTTTTTAACACCCCTTTACTTTTGATTTTTGCCCTGTTTTGCCGTAGGCGAAAAAACGTAAAGGAAAATTCACGAAAAAAAACGGGAAAAAGAGTAAAATTCGCGATTTGGGTGTTTACAAAATCGCGAAAATAAGATAAAATATAAGTGTATATGATTTTTTGATTTCAGAAAGGGCTTCAATATGCTTGAACCTAAATACAAAAGAATATTGTTAAAGCTTTCGGGCGAGGCAATATCCGGTCGTGACGGTATCATCGACTTTGATTTTCTTGACCGTATAGCCGCTACGCTTGTTGAGATCTCCGCCGCGGGGGTCGAAACGGCTGTCATCTTCGGAGCGGGCAACATCTGGCGCGGCAGACAGGGCGGAGAAATGAACCGCGTTACCGCCGACAGAATGGGAATGCTTGCCACGGTCATAAACTCGCTTGCCGCAAAGGACGCGGTCGAGCGCGCCGGAGGCAAAGCCGAGGTGTATACCTCCACCGATATGATGCCTTATGCGGAATATTATACCGCTGACCGCGCAATAGAGTCGCTCTCCGAAGGTAAGGTGGTTATTTTCGGCGGCGGAACGGGATGTCCCTATTTCTCCACAGATACGGCGGGTATGCTCCGGGCGATAGAGATAGGTGCCGACGCCTTCCTGCTGGCAAAGAATGTGGACGGTATCTATGACCGCGACCCCAAGGAGGGCAACGCAAAGCTCTTTGATGAGATCGGATACATGGACATGGTAAAGCTCGGTCTGCGCGGCATCGACCTTACCGCCTCGGCAATGGGCGCAGAGTTCGGACCTCCCGCCGTGGCGTTCAGGCTTGCCGATGTTGAGGATATCAAACGTGCCGTCGAAGGCAAGGGACGCGGCACTGTAATAGTAAGAAACTAAAATAAAACGGAACATAATCAGGAGGAAAATGACATGAAACTCGATACCAAGGCATATGAGGAAAAAATGCAGAAGTCGATCTCGTCCTTCCGCGGCGAGCTTGACGTAATACGCGCGGGTCAGGCTAATCCGCAGCTGGTCAACCGTGTGAGCTTTGAATATTACGGAGCACCCACACCCATTACCAACATGGCGGACGTGAAGGTGACTGACGCCAAGACCGTCACCATCACACCTTACGATCCCTCAACTCTCAAGGCAATGGAGCGCGCACTGCTTGCCTCCGATATCGGTATCACACCGGCAAACGACGGCAGAGCGCTGCGTCTTGTTTTCCCTCAGCCTACCGAGGAGAGACGTAAGGAGATCGTCAAGCAGGTGCAGAAGTTGGGTGAGGATGCAAAGGTCGCTGTCCGCAACATCCGTCGCGACGCGAACGATGTCTGCAAGAAGCTGAAAAAGGATTCCGAAATGACCGAGGACGAACAGAAGGCGTCCGAAAAGGCGATTCAGGATCTGACAGACAAGTTCATCAAGGAGATCGACGAGATAGTCGCGAAAAAATCCAAGGAAATCATGTCCATCTGAGCGCGGCGGAGAAGCTGTATGGGAGACAATATCAAAGCGCCTGCGCCGGGTGAGACGGGTAGCCTGCGACACATTGCTTTTATTATGGACGGAAACGGGCGCTGGGCAAAAAAGCGCGGCTTGCCGCGCAGTGCCGGACACGCTGCGGGCGCGCGCACCTTTCGCGAAATTGTAAATTATTGCGGCGACATCGGCATAGAATGTGTAACGGTGTATGCTTTCTCAACCGAAAACTGGGGCAGACCTGCCGCAGAGGTGCGCTCTATCATGAAGCTGCTCGGCGACTATCTGACGGAATGCGAGGAATCCGCGGACAAATACGATATCCGTATGCGTTTCCTCGGAGATCTTTCACGCCTTGACGATGATCTTCGCCTTCGCGCGGAGGCACTTGCCGAGCGTACAAAGAACAAAAGACTCTGTCTTAACATCGCCCTCAATTACGGCGGCAGAGATGAGCTTGTTCATGCCTTCAACCGGCTTGCCGGAGAGGGGCGGCGCAACATTACCGCAGAGGACATCGAAGGCGCGCTTTATACCGCAGGACTGCCCGACCCGGATCTGATCGTACGCACTGGCGGCGAAATGCGGCTCTCCAACTTTCTGCTTTGGCAGTCCGCATACGCGGAGTATTATTCAACCGACGTGCTGTGGCCAGATATGAAGCCGCACGATGTAGACCTCGCAGTAGAGGAATTCCATAAAAGAAAGAGAAGATTCGGCAAGGTCTGAATCTTCAAAGACAGTGATGTTAAAAAGGACGATTACCGCCGTCTGCATGGCGGTCATACTGATTCCGGTGCTGATTATATGGCAGGATACCGTTATCTTCACCGCTTTGTTTGCTTTTGTTGCGGTTACGGCGGAGTTTGAGCTGCTCCGGTGTCTCGGTCTGCACAAGAATGTACCGATCTCGATCACATTATACGCCGCCGCAGGTGCGGCTCCCTTTGCCGCGCGTTATCTCGGACGCGAAATGTTCCTTTGCGGCGCGCTGGCGGTACTTGGTCTTATTCTGCTTATTTCGCTGACGGCGTTTACCTTTTCCAAGGGGCGCGTCACGCTTGAGCAGTCGTGCGGAGCCGGTGCGGTGGGCATTTATATTATTCTTGCCTTTACCTCTATCGTTTTGCTTTGCGACTCCACTGCCGGGCGCTATACCTACCTTCTTGTCTTTATAGGTGCATGGTCTACCGATGTCTTTGCGTATATCTGCGGCAGACTGTTCGGAAGGCACAAGCTGATTCCGGCAATAAGCCCGAAAAAGACTGTGGAGGGCTCGGTAGGCGGCATAGTTTTCTGCGTTGCCGCATTTCTGATCTACGGCTGGGTGCTTGAAAGATTTGCCGACGTAAATCCCGACTATCTGGTCTTTGCCGTCGGCGGAATATTCACCTCCGTGGTTTCTCAGGCGGGAGATCTTATCATGTCGGCAATAAAGCGCAGCCGTGGGATCAAGGACTTCGGAAAAATACTTCCCGGACACGGCGGGATGCTTGACAGGTTTGATTCGGTGATGGCGGTATCTCTTATGCTGCTGTTCCTTGAATCCTTCTTCGGGCTTATGAACTGACGACGGGACGGTCGGAATAAAAAAATGACAATGAATGAAAAAAAGCTGATACTGCTTGGTTCTACCGGTTCGGTGGGTACGCAGGCTGCGGATGTTGCACGGGCACGGGGTAATTCGGTCCGTGCAATTTGCGCAAAAAGCAATGTAAGCGCCGTGGAGGCGCAGATACGTGAATTTTTACCTGCGGCGGCGGCAATGTCCGACCCGGCTGCGGCGAGCGCACTGCGCACTGCAGTCGCCGATCTTCCGGTCAGGGTCTATTCCGGAGTCGAGGGGATATGCGAGATGATCGCCGACTCCGACGCCGACACGGCAATAAATTCTATAATCGGATACGCCGGACTTGACCCGACGCTTGCCGTTATCGACAGCGGGAAAGATCTTGCTCTTGCCAATAAGGAATCGCTTGTTGTGGCGGGAGAGATAGTTATGAGCCGCGCGGCGGAGCGGGGAGTTGACATTGCACCCGTTGACAGCGAGCACTGTGCTATTGACCAGTGCCTGCGCTCAGGCAGCCGACGCGAGATAAAAAAACTTATTATCACCGCCTCCGGCGGTCCGTTTTACGGGAAAAAGCGCTCTGAGCTTTCCGGAATAACCGTTGCCGAGGCGCTGGCGCATCCCACATGGAGCATGGGCGCAAAGATAACCGTCGACAGCGCCACTCTGATGAACAAGGGCTTTGAGCTTATCGAAGCCGCGCACCTTTTCGGCGTGAATGCCGACAGGATAAAAGTTATAGTCCACCGCGAGAGTGTGATCCACTCAATGGTGGAGTTTGCCGACAATTCCGTGATAGCACAGCTTTCGGTTCCCGACATGAGACTTTGCGTGCAATACGCGCTCAACCGCCCGATGCGCGACGCGGCGGTGATAGAGGAGCTGGATCTTTGCCGGATATCGCGGCTCAGCTTTGCCGAGCCGGATGAGGACACCTTTATCCCGTTGCGGCTGGCGCGTCAGGCGCAGGAGGCAGGGGGAGCGTCCGCGGCGGTACTCAATGCGGCAAACGAGGTAGCGGTGTGGGACTTTCTGTCCGGCAAATGCCGTTTTACCGATATTATCGACACGCTTTCCTATGTCTGCGGCGAGTTTGCCTCATACTCGCCGTCCGTAAGGACACTTGAGGGCATACGCGAGGCTGACGCCGCGGCGCGGGACTGCGCCCGCGGATATCTTGAACGCATTGCCCGCTGATTACTGAAAAAATTCCGCCGTCGGCGGTTATGGGAGAATCAATGATATTTCTTTATTTTCTTCTTACAATATTTCTGCTCGGAATACTGATACTGGTTCATGAGGGCGGTCACTTTCTGATTGCGCGGGCAAACGGCATCAAGGTTGAGGAGTTTGCCATCGGAATGGGACCGAAGATACTGACCCGTGTGTCGAAAAAAAGCGGCATCCGGTATTCGCTTCGGCTTTTTCCTATAGGCGGATTTGTCAGCATGGCGGGGGAGGACGAGGAGTCGGATAATCCCGATGCATTCTGCAACAAAAGCGTATGGCGGCGTATGCTGACCATCCTTGCAGGACCGCTTACCAACATTCTGATAGGTATTATTTGTATGCTGATACTGGTCTGCGGCAGTGAAAATCTTGCCTCAACCACCGTCGCGCAGTTCCGAGACGGGTCTGTAAGCTCGTCGTGGCTTAAGGAGGGCGACCGTATCACCTCCGTCGGCGGAGTCCCGGTACACACCGGCAATGAGCTTGTATATGAGATCATGAACAGCGGATACGAGCCGGTAAAGGTCACTGTCGTGCGCGACGGAGAGAAGCTGACGCTTGAGGGAGTTGAGTTTCCGACCTTTACAGACTCCGGAGCGACATTCGGTGAGGCGGATTTTATTCCGTATGCAGAAGCGAAGAATTTCGGGAACATCATCAAGCATTCCTTCTTCCGGTCGCTTTCCACAATAAAGATGATATGGGATTCGCTTGTTGACATGATAAGCGGAAGATACGGGCTTGAGGCGGTGTCAGGACCGATCGGGATTACCGAAACGGTCGGAGAGGTGGCAAAGCAGGGCGGAATGAATCTGCTTTACCTCTTCGTTGTGCTGGCAATGAATCTCGGCGTAGTCAACCTTCTGCCGGTCCCGGCGCTTGACGGAGGCAGATTTGTATTCCTTCTCATTGAGGGCATAATCGGCAGACCGATAAACCGCAAGGTCGAGGCATATGTCAATGCCGCAGGTCTTTTCATTCTGTTGGCGCTTATGGTGCTGATAGGCTTCAAGGACATCTTCACCCTGATAAGATCGCACTGACATGACCGGAGCATATTGATGGAAAGAAAAATGACAAAAAAGGTTGTGGTCGGCGGCGTGCCGGTGGGCGGTGGCAGCCGCATTCCGGTGCAGTCAATGACAACCCCCCCAGCCGCAGACGCCGAAGCCACATACCGGCAGATAAAACGTCTTGAGTCGGCGGGGTGCGATATCATCCGCATCGCCGTACCTGACATTGATTCGGCACAGACAGTAAGGTATATTAAGGAAAAAGGAATAGGTATCCCGCTTGTCGCCGACATTCATTTTGACTGGCGCATTGCGCTCAGATGCGTTGAGTACGGGGTGGATAAGATAAGGATAAATCCCGGCAATATCGGCGACGCAGACCGCGTCCGTGAGGTGGCGCGCGCCTGCGCTGCCAAAAACATACCGATCCGTATCGGGGTCAACAGCGGCTCTCTTGAAAAGCCATTGCTTGAAAAATACGGCGCTCCTACGGCTGAGGCGCTTTATGAGAGCGCTATGGGTCATGTAAGGCTGCTTAATATGTTTGACTTCGACGATATAGTGATCTCGGTAAAATCCTCCGACGTCCGTTCAACCGTGGAAGCATACAGATATATTTCCGAGCGCTGTGATTACCCGCTTCACCTCGGTGTTACCGAGGCGGGCAGCAGCCGCATGGGAATAATCAAAAGCTCCGCAGCTTTCGGTGCGCTGATATGCGATGGCATAGGAGACACGGTGCGTGTTTCGCTTACCGACGACCCGGAGCGCGAAGTGGAGGCGGCGCATGATATTCTGCGTGCGCTTGACTGCCCGGGACACGGCGGACTTGACATTGTGAGCTGTCCGACCTGCGGACGCACCGGGATCGACCTGTGCTCGCTGGTGTCCGCGTTTGAAAAACGCGCGCGGGAGGAAGGCTTTTACCGTCTTCCCATCAGGGTCGCGCTTATGGGATGCGTGGTGAACGGTCCGGGCGAGGCGCGTGAAGCTGACATAGGCATCGCCGGAGGAAAAGGCGAGGCTGTGCTTTTTGAGCACGGGCAGATCGTCGGTAAGATTCAGGAGAACGAAATTATTGACGCGCTTGCGGCGCGCATCAAAGAAAAATACATGTGATTTGACAGTGCGTCGGGATCACCGGAAGGGAGAAAAGATTTGCGGACGCTCAACGAGCTTTTTTCAAAATACACGGCAGAGGGCAAGCAAAGGCAGTTTTTTGACTCGGTGCGTGAATACTCTGTAAAAAAGCACCGGGAAAAACCGATATATGAGATATCGGTAAAGCTCGACCGGATATTTGACAAGCAGACGATATACGGAGCTGAGGCGGGTATTGCCGCGGCTTACGACGGATATACCGTAAAGTTCATGCCGTCGTATCCGTCGGAGCTGCTTGACGATGCCTACATACCTGAAATTCTTTTTGAGGCGGAGCACGTCGGATATGTTTCAAGGGGATTCTTCGGCGGCTGTGAAGCGCATCTTGAGGACGGCAAGCTGGATATAGCCATCCCGTTTTCACAGAACGGCGTCGGATTTGTAAACGACGCGCGCACACCTGAGGTCATTGAAAATATAATCCTGTCCGAATTCGGGATAAGAGTTCCGGTCACAATACGCGAGCTTGAGGGCGTGCCGCTGGCATATGAGGCGGCTCGCGCGGCAATGTTTGAGGAAATTGACCGACGCAGTGCCGTGGCGGCGGAGAGATACGAAACGGAGATGCGCTCGCGTCCCACGGGAGAGGGCGGAAAATATCAGGGCGGAAAGCCCCGGCAGGGCGGCGAGGAAGCGGAGGACGCCGTTGAATACAAACGGATCTATTCCGCATACGACGAGGATGCCGTCGCCATAGTTGAGGATGGCTGCTGCACCATCGGCAGCACTGTGTTTGACATTTCCGATCCGGAATACATTATCGGTGACCCATTTAAGATAGAGCCGCTTTCAATATCCTCGCTGCGCACCGCGCGCCGCAAGGTCGTCGTAGTCGGTGAGATATGCTCCTTCAAAAGCGAGGAGGCGCGCGGCGGAGGTATGTTCGTTACCTTCGGTATTTTTGACGGCAACGCGACTATCGAAGCACGCACGCGGAAGCTGGAGGCGGAGGACGCCGCAGAGCTTTCCGAGCTGCTCTCAAACGGCATGATAATCGCCGCCGAGGGGGATGTCAGGGTCGACAGAAACTCGCCCGATCTGCTTTTCTATTACAGCTCGGTTGCAAAGATCAAGCGTTTCCCAAGGCTCGACACGGCAGAGGAAAAGCGTGTCGAGCTGCATCTGCATACAACCATGTCGGCAATGGACGCTATCATTTCCCCCGCCGAGGCGGTAAACACCGCAAAGCGGTGGGGACACAAGGCGGTAGCCATTACCGATCATGCCAATGTTCAGGGCTTTCCGGAGGCTATGATAGCCGCCGAAAAAGCGGACATGAAGGTCATATACGGGCTGGAAGCGTATTTTGTCAACGACAGTGTAAGTCCTCTTGTTGGCGAGTGGAACGCTCCTTTCGGCGATGAGGTAGTGGTTTTCGATATTGAAACCACCGGTCTTTCGGTCATAACCTGCAAAATTACCGAAATTGGCGCCGTAAAGATAAAGGGAGGCAGGGTGACAGACCGCTATTCCACCTTTGTCAATCCTGGCTGCCATATACCGGAGGAGATCACCGCACTGACCTCCATTTCCGACGAAACGGTAAAGGACGCGCCGTCAATTGCCGAGGTGCTGCCGGAATTTCTGGCTTTTGTAGGGTCAGATCTGCTTGTCGCGCACAACGCCGATTTTGACACCGGATTTATCCGTTACGCCGCTAACGAGCAGGGGATGGAATTCAACAATCCATACCTTGACACAGTTGCGCTTTCGCGTTATATCAACACCGACCTCAAGGTGCATAAGCTCGACGCAGTTGCAAAATATTTTGGGCTTGGCGACTTCAATCATCACCGCGCCGTTGATGACGCCGAGATGCTGGGACTTATCTACCTCAAGATGCTTGAAAAGCTCGAAAAATTCGGCATCGAGGATTTTGGCAGGTTGGTTTCGGAAATACGCGCCAACACCGATCCGCTGACGCTGAAGACCTACCACATGATAATTCTCGTCCGCAATCTGACGGGACTTAAAAATCTTTACAAGCTGGTGTCTCTCAGCTATCTGAACTATTACCGCCGCGTGCCGCGCATACCCAAAAGCGAGCTTGACCGCCACCGCGAGGGTCTTATCATCGGCTCAGCGTGCGAGGCAGGCGAGCTTTTCACCGCCATAACCGACAACCGTTCGGAAAGCGACATAGAGGATATCGCATCCTATTACGATTATCTTGAGATACAGCCGGTTGGCAACAACCATTTCATGATAGACGAGGGTCGCGCTCCGGACGAGGAGGCGCTGAGGGATTACAACCGGCGCATTGTGGCGCTTGGCGAGAAGCTGGGAAAACCGGTCGTCGCAACCTCGGACGCGCATTTTCTGAATCCCGAGGACGAGCTTTACCGCCACATCCTGCTTGCGGGTATGAAATTCAAGGACGCAGACAAGTCCTGCCCCATTTATTTTCATACCACCGACGAAATGCTGAGTGAATTCGCCTATCTCGGCGAGAAGAAGGCGCACGAAATCGTAATCGACAACCCCAATGCAATAAACGATTCAATAGAAAAGATACGCCCGATACCGGAAGGCTCTTTCCCGCCGCATCTTGACGGAGCGGAGGAGGAGCTGACCGAAAAATGCTGGACGCGCGCTCACAATATGTACGGCGACGAGCTGCCGGAAATAGTCTCGGCGCGGCTTGAAAAGGAGCTTAGCTCAATAATCAAAAACGGCTTTGCCGTGCTTTACGTCATTGCCGAAAAGCTGGTGCATTTCTCCGAAAGTCAGGGGTACCTTGTCGGCTCGCGCGGGTCGGTCGGTTCGTCCTTTGTCGCTACAATGGCGGGAATATCCGAGGTAACCCCGCTCCCGCCGCATTATTACTGCCCCAAATGCCGGTACAGTGATTTTTCAAACCCGGACAAGGTCGGCTCAGGCTTTGATATGCCGACGAAAAACTGCCCGGTGTGCGGAGAGAAGCTGGCGCAGGACGGTCAGGACATTCCCTTTGAAACGTTCCTCGGCTTTTACGGAGAAAAGTCGCCGGATATCGACCTCAACTTCTCAGGTGAGGTGCAGGGCAAGGTACATAAGTTCACCGAGGAGCTGTTCGGAGCGGAAAACGTATTCCGCGCCGGGACACTCGGCACTCTTGCCGATAAGACCGCATACGGCTTTGTGGCAAAATATTTTGAGGGTAAGGGAGTTTCCCTTTGCCGCGCGGAGGCAGACCGCATAATCAGCCACTGCGTGGGCGTCAAGCGCACTACCGGACAGCACCCCGGCGGTATCATAGTCGTGCCGCGTGAGAAGGAGGTCTATGACTTCACCCCAATACAGCACCCTGCCGACGACCCGAAATCAGATATTGTCACCACTCACTTTGCTTTCTCATATCTGCACGATACCATCCTGAAGCTCGACGAGCTGGGACACGATATTCCCACAAAATACAAGTTCCTTGAGAAATACAGCGGTATATCCGTAATGGACGTTGCAATGAACGACCGCACGGTTTACGAGCTGTTTATGTCCACCGAGCCGCTTGGCATACCTCAGATGGACGTAAACGACAAGGATGCCAAAATGCTCGGGCTTATGATAGGTACGCTGGGACTGCCCGAAATGGGTACGAGCTTCATTCAACAGGTGCTGGTGGATGCAAGACCGAAAAACTTTGCCGACCTTATGCAGATATCCGGTCTTACCCACGGCACCGACGTGTGGCTCGGCAACGCTCAGGATCTTATCAAAAACGGCATCTGCGATATATCGCACGTTGTCGGAACGCGCGACGGCATCATGCTGGACCTTATAAGATACGGCGTGGACAAAAACCTCTCGTTCAAGATAATGGAGCTTGTCCGTAAGAACAAAAAGGGCAAGCCTCTGCCGGAGGATATGGTCGCCGCCATGCGCGAAAAGGGCGCGCCGGAATGGTATATTGATTCACTGCGTAAGATAAAATACATGTTCCCCAAGGCGCACGCCGCCGCATACGTCATGTCGGCTATACGTCTTGGCTGGTACAAGGTCCATCAGCCGGTCGCGTTTTACTGCGCCATACTTACCGTTGCTCCCGACGGCTTTGACGCAACAATAGTATCACGCGGCAGGGGGGCGGTCGTCGACACCATGCGGGATATAAACAACCGCTGGAATGACGCCACGCAAAAGGAAAAGGATCTTTTCGGCGCATTGCAGTTTGCCAACGAGTGCATGATGCGCAATATCAAGTTCCTGCCCGTAAGCCTTGAGCGCTCGCACGCCAAGGAATTTCTGCCCGAGGACGGAAATATCCGTATGCCCTTTATGGCGCTTCCCGGCGTGGGCGAAAACGCGGCGCTTGCCATAATGAACGCCCGCGAGGAAGAGCCGTATTTCTCGGTGGAAGACCTTCAGCTCCGTGCGAAGCTCAATAAATCCGTTATTGAGGTGCTCCGCGTCAACGGGGTGCTGGATAAGCTGAGCGAAACCGCACAGCTTTCGATGTTTGACTTGCTATGAAAAAAGAAAGGTGACTATGATGAAAACACTGAAACAAACCGCAAAAGGGATACTTTCACTTCTTCTTGTGATTTCAGTCCTTTTGGGCTGTAATCTGGCGCTTGTCTCATGCACTCCCGTAGAGGGCGGCGACACCGATACGACCGTAGAAACGGACGGGCTCCCCGATCCCGAAGCCCCTGTAGTGCTGTCCTCCGGAGGAAAAGGGATATACCGCATAGTGCGTCGTGAAGTATGTACTTCGCAGACGATGGCAACCTTCAAAAGCGTGATACGCTATCTTAATACCGAGCTTGGCGCAGGCATGGAAATTTTCGACGACTGGCTTATGCCGGACGTTGAGCCCTCCAGCGTAAAGGAGATACTTATCGGCAACGCCGACCGCGAGGAATGTCGAGCAGTCCTTGAGGCGACGCCTTTTGACGGATATACCATCCGCGCCACGGGGAATAAGGTCATTATCGCCGCTCACAACGACGAGCTGCTTGCCGAGGCGGCGGAAAAGTTCAAGACCATGGTCACAAAAAACGAGAACGGAGATATTGTCATGTCTGAATTCCGGGCTTCAAAAAGCGGCGGCGGGAGCTTTGTGTTCGGCGCTGAAAACAGTCTATCGGATTATAAGATAGTCCGCGCCGGCTGGGCGTCCGACAATGCCGCAACTCAGCTTGCCTCAAAGCTCAAAAACACCTACGGAGCAGAGCTTCCGGTCGTGACCGACTCCGAGCCGGAAACCGAATGTGAATTTGTCATCGGCGTTACCAACCGTGGTACGGCAGGGACCGAAGCCGGAAAAATGACCGGCGCATACAGCAAATTCGGGTATATGTTCTTCACTGTGGGCAAAAAGATCTTTATCTGCGGCGGTGACGACAGCGACAGTGCAAATGCCGGTGCAGTCAATAAATTCATTGAGGAATTCATTACCCCCAAGCTCACCTGCGTATTTAATCTGTCGGCGGAGCTGAACGAAAGCGGACTTTGCGGTATGGACAGCGATGTGTCTCTTATCGAGGGAGCCGATACGCGCGTTATGTCCTTCAATATTCTGTCGGAGGAATGGGACGCTGCGGCGAAGATGACGGGACGCGACTACCGTGTCGCGGCAACGATCCTTCACTACTCACCGGATGTTGCGGGTATTCAGGAAATATCCGAATTGTGGTATTCGCGGCTTGCCACCCTTATCGGTAGCGAATATGCCTTTGTAGGAAAAAAGATCCCGAGCGGAAGCCTTAATTATACCGGTCTTATCTACAATAAAAACAAGGTAAAGCTGATTGAAAACGGCATGACGGTGTTTGCCGTAGGCAACAGCCCGCGTCTGCGTCTGCTCAACTGGGGAGTTTTTGAGTCACTTGAAAGCGGAAAGCAGTATATCGTCTGCAACACGCACTGGGACGCCAACCATACCGGCGACCATACGCCGGTACGCGTACAGCAGGCAACCGAAATGGCGGGGCTTGTAAACGGACTTATCGAAAAATACAAGCTGCCAGTATTCTGCTGCGGTGACTACAACTGCAACGAGGAAAGCGAGCCGTACGCGACATTTATGTCAATGACGGGATTCAAGGATCCCAAGTACACAGCAAAGACCATCACCAACCCCACAAAAACCACTCACGCGCTCGGAAGCGCGGCTTCCTCCGCTGCCGGAGTCTGCATTGACCATATCCTTGTGTCGCCTGACATGGAGATACTGTACTATACCACGCTTATCGGCAGCTTTTGGACCTCCGTCTCCGACCATTGCCCGATATATATTGATTTCAAGCTGCCATGAGTGTGTTCGGAATGATGAAGATAAAGACTGCACTGCTAACAAAGCCGGTACTGTTATTTATAATTGCCGTCATACTTGCGTCGGCGCTGGCTTCATGCGAGTCCGGGAAGATGCACATTGAGGACACAAACGGCGCGGACGATGTATCCCTTTGCACGCTGACCGAGGAGGACATCCTCGGAAGACCCTCATATATAAGCTATATGTCAATAGAAAATTCCGTCAACGATTCTTATAGGCTCACTGTAGATAAGCTGTCCGGCGTCAGTGAGGCAAAGAAGATAACGGTCGGGGCGGATGCGGTTACGCTTACATATACCGTTGAGGTAAGCGAGGGAAATCTGCGCGTATGCATTGTAAAGGACGGCGCTGTTGTCGCCGACCTTGCTGTCAACGGCGGTGAGCAGCAGCTTACGCTTTCTGAAAAAGGCACCTACAGGGTGATTGTAGCCGGAGAATCGGCGAAGCTTGCATTCGCTCTGAGCCAAGACAGCTGAAAATAGTTGGTGCGCAAAAATGGCTGTCGAAAGCTTAAAAACTTCCGACAGCCATTTGACTATTCTGTTATGATGATGAAAAGCTGAGAGTGAGTGCGGTTGACTGCACAGGCGTGTATCTACCTGCGCTTCAGAGCATCGGCAAGGTCAAAGTCAAGCACCTATCCGCAGAAGCGGTTATCTCTGTACTTCTCAAGCAGTATGAATATCAGCTTTGCGATGAAGTATGCGGCGATCGCCGATATTCCGCCCACAATAATTGCCGCAAGCACGTCCGAGGGATAGTGCGCCATCAGATAACAGCGGGAAAAGCCCATCAGCACAACGTAAATATATCCGAGCAGCATCAGCTTGCGGCGTGATGACAGACAAAGCGCGCTCACGCCCGCCATTGCCGCCGTGACGTGACCGGAGGGGAAGGAAAAGCCGTCCTCGGCGGGTGAGCCGACAAAGCGCCACCAGTCAGAGTATGCAAGCGCCGTTTCGGAGAGCGGTCGCGGACGCGCTATAAGATCTTTAAGAATGATATTGCCGATAAGTGCGCCGCAGCATACAGCTCCGAACAGGCAGACACCTGCGCGGCGGGTGCGCCTGAAGCAGATGAGCAGCAACGCAAGGGCGAAAAATATCAGTCCTTTTTCACCGATAAAGGTGATTATCCGCGCAAGCGGGGTAAGCACCGCTCCGGCAGACTCGGCGGCGGAGTGGCAAAAACCGAGGATCGAGCTGTCAAAAGCACCGAAAAAATTATTGAGCCATTCTGAAACAGCGGTAAGAGTCATATCTGCAAGCCTTTCTTGTTTTGCTTTTACGATTTTATTATACACCAACTGCAAGGTAAAATCAATAGAGGCTGTGCATAATTTACTGAATGCCCATGCGGTAAAAACACAATAATGGAGAATATCAAATGAAGCTATGTATGTCAACGCTCGGCTGTGCGGAGCGCAGTCTTGAGGTGTCTGCAAGCCTTTGCGAGCGCTTCGGTATCGGTGGCATCGAGCTGCGCGGGATAGGCGGCGAGATGGATATAAAAAAGATTCCCGACTTCAGACCCGAAAACGCCGCGCAAAGCGCCGCGATACTTAAAAAGTACGGTGTTACTCCGGTGGTGCTGGGGACTTCCTGCAAATTTCACGAGCCTTCAAAGCGCGCCGCGGCGCTGGAGGAGGGAAGGACGGCGGTCAGTATCTCAGCCTCGCTCGGCATCCCCTATATCCGCGTTTTCGGCAACAATACCGTTCCGGACGAAAAAACGGCGGAAAGATCCGTCGTTGAGGGTATCGGGGAGCTTTGCAGGTTTGCCGCCGGAACGGGCGTTACGGTACTGCTTGAGGTACACGGCGATTTTAACCGTACCGGAACTCTGCTTCCGGTCATAGACGGGCTTTTGTCCGCCGGGGCGGATAATTTCGGGCTTATCTGGGATATCGCCCACAGCGATCGCGCGGTCGGCGACAACTGGGAGCAGTTTTACCGTCAGACGGCGCAGTATGTGCGCCATGTCCATATAAAGGATCATCTCCGCCCGTCGCCGGATGCCTCCCGTGATGGATTTGAGCTGACTTTGCCCGGGGACGGCGACATTCCCATACGTGATATAGTCCGCCGCCTTTGCCTTGACGGCTACGACGGATATTTTTCGCTTGAGTGGGAACGCCGCTGGCATCCGGAGCTGCCCGTGATCGAGACGGCTCTTGAGCGGTTCACGGAGATAATGGGGAATATACAATGAGCGTCGGCTTGCCGGCAATGAGGCTTTATTGCACTTTGTAGCAACAAATGGCTGCCGCGCAGTGCGC
>ULVD01037297.1_pt1 | contig 17477 bp, 20 predicted proteins | sample 1959101 | NCBI WGS metagenome assembly ULVD01 (sample SAMEA4835777, study PRJEB28245) | human gut metagenome | biome: gut microbiome; material: fecal sample | place: Denmark | collected 2008
CAAGAAGTCCTGATAAAATCAGGACTTCTTTTCATTCTATTATCTTTACCGGCGTGAAATCCACCCAGTCTGCGGAGACGAGCTTATATTCAGTCCCGCCGCGCCAGCCGTTGAAGGCAGCGGCGCAGCCCTTGCCGTGGATATGCCCATAGCAGCACAGCCTGACCTCGTGCTCCTTGAGCAGGCGCAGGATCTCTGGGCACTCATATTTCTGAAAAATCGGCGGATAATGCAGAAAGACGAGCTTTTTCTCCGTCGGCGCGGCCTTCAGCGACGCTTCGAGCCGCCCGACCTCGCGGAGCATTATTTTTTTATCGTGCTCCCCGCCTTTCTCCTCTTCGTAGAACCAGCCGCGCGTGCCGCAGAGGCTGTATTCGCCGTACTGAAAGGCGTTGTTATACAGTATCTCGATGCTCGTGATGCCGCATTCGGCGAAGAATTTTTTCGCCTTTGCCGCCGTTGACCACCAATAATCGTGATTTCCTTTTAGAATTATCTTTTTGCCGGGCAGCGCGTCGATAAACAGAAAGTCCTCGCGGCACTGCTCTATGCCCATGCCCCAGCTTATATCGCCGCAGATGACGCAGACGTCGTCCGCCGTCAGCTTTGAAAAGCCCTCACGGAGCTTTTCGGCGTGATTTTCCCATTTCGGGCCGAAGATATCCATCGGCTTCGACGCGCCGAGGGACAAATGCGTATCCCCTATTGCGTATAATGACATATTTTCAAAAATTCCGCTCCGTATTATTTGCCGCGCCTCCGCAGATAATATATTCGGCTGAAGCCAAATATTATACTGGAGGCGCAATATGAACGACAAAACCCGTAACGACGTCATTCCCGGCGTCGGCTGTGACGTGACCAACTGCAAGTATAACACCATCGACTGCCGCTGCTCTGCAAGCAAGATCAGCGTTCAGAACGAAAAGGCCAACACCAAGGGTGAGACCTACTGCTCCACCTTCTGTCCCCGCGGCTGCTGCTGATTTTTTAATGCGGCTTAGATAGGAGGAAGGTTTCGGTTCGGGCATCGTTATAGACTGCGGTGCGAGAACCTACCGAGTATCGCAGGCAGTGCGGCGCACGGCTTGAGAAAGTATCGTTCCGTCCAATAAGAAAGAAATTGCGGAATTGGCTCTGCGCCGGTTTCGCAATTTTTTAATCGCATCGAAAGGCGTCCGCTATATGCTCGATGCTTATCCGCCCCGACTCGCCGTCTGGCGCGTATATCTCCACTACGTCAAACCGCGGCTGAAGCTCACAGCCCGTCTCGCCGAGCCACAGCTCCGCCGTCATAATTATCCGCTGCTGTTTGGCGCGCGTCACGAATTCCCGCGCCTCGGCAAAGGCCGCGCTTTTACGCAGCTTTACCTCAACGAAGGCTACATATTTTCCGCGCGAGGCGATGACGTCTATCTCCCCGCCGCGGCAGCTGTAATTCCGCGCAAGAATTTTATAACCCCTGCGGCGAAGATACTGCGCGGCGCGCTCCTCGCCCCAGCTTCCAAGCTCTCGGCCTGCCATCAGTGCATCTTCCGCAGGAAGCTCATGCGGTGTATCGGTGTGGCGCCCAGCTCGCGGATGGCGGCGTAATGCTGCTTCGTGCCGTAGCCCTTATGCACGGCGAAGCCGTATCCGGGATAGAGCCTGTCCATCTCCCGCATCACGCGGTCACGGCTGACCTTCGCCAGTATCGACGCGGCGGCGATATCGGCGCACTTTCCGTCCCCGCCGACAACGCTCCTGCACGGGAAGTCAATCCCGCGGGTCTGATTGCCGTCGATCAGCGCAAGCTCCGGCGCTGTACCGAGGCCGGATATAGCGCGGTTCATGGCCAGAAATGTCGCATTCAGGATGTTCAGCTCCTCGATCTCCTCGACCGACGCGAACGCGATACTATACTCCAGCGCCTTGTCGCATATCTCGTCGAACAGCGCCTCACGGCGCTTCTCGCTGAGCTTCTTGGAGTCGTTCAATCCTTCTATTATCGCTCCGCGCGGCAGAACCACCGCCGCGGCGCACACCGGCCCCGCAAGCGGGCCGCGTCCGGCCTCGTCCACTCCGCATATGCTGCGGACGCCGCCGTCATATATCTCGTTTTCAAGCGCCCAGAGTTCAAGCATCAGGCGGAGCCTCCAATGTCAGACGGCCAAGCTTGCCGTCATGGTATTCGCCGAGCAGCGTGTTCGCCATGCGCTCTATATCATACTCCCCGCGCGAGACGAGAAAGCCGCGCTTCTTCGCCGCCTGCTCCAGCAGCTCAAAGCCGTTCATATCCGGATCGGGCACGAACTTATAGCGCTCCTCTATCGCCTTCGGGTACAGCTCGCGCAGGCGCAGCATGAAGTTTGCGCCGAGCGTCTCTTTATCCAGCACGTCCGCCTTTATCGCGTTCGTGATGGCCAGCATCTCGCCGACCTCCTGGCTGTCAAACTTCGGCCAGAGTATGCCCGGAGTGTCCAGCAGGTCGAGCCCCTGATCGATATTTATCCACTGCTTGCCGCGCGTGACGCCGGGCTTGTCCCCCGCTATCGCCGCCTTGCGGCCGGCGACCCTGTTGATAAAGGTCGATTTCCCGACGTTCGGAATGCCGAGGATCATCACGCGCAGCAGGCGGCCGACCTGCCCCTTGGCTTCATACGCCGCGAGCTTGTCCTTCAGCAGCCGTCTCACCGCGGGCGCAAAGCTTCCAACGCCCTTGCCGCTTTTCGCGTCGGTCTCCAGGATCGCAAGTCCGCGCGATTCAAAATACTTTCTCCAGCGCGCGGTCATCTGCGGGTCTGCAAGATCAACGCGGTTGAGTATAACAAGGCGCGGCTTATCACCCGCCAGCCGGTCTATATCCGGATTGCGGCTCGAATACGGGATGCGCGCGTCCAGTATCTCGCACACCGCGTCCACCATGCTGAGGTTCTCCTCTATCATGCGCTGCGCCTTGGTCATGTGGCCGGGGAACCACTGGATATTCATTTTTTCAAGGCCGTTGTTCTGCGTCATTTGGCAACTCCAAACTCGCTCAGCGGGTAGATGACCATATACACCTTGCCGATTATGAGCCGCTCGTCAACCATGCCGATGCGCTTGTCGCGGCTGTCGGTGGAGGCGTTGCGGTTATCGCCCATGACGAACACGCAGCCCTCGGGCACGGTCTGCGGGCCGATGAAGTCGAGCTTCTTCTGCGTCGCTTCGTTTATATACGCCTCTTCGATGACCTCGCCGTCCACATATACAAGGCCGTTTGCGAAGTCAATATTGACCTCCTGCCCCTCGACCGCGATCACGCGCTTGACCAGCGCTTTGTCGGGATCGTACTCGTCCTTCTTGAAAACGACGATGTCGCCCTGCTTCGGCTTATAGAACAGATCGGACACCAGCATCTTGTCGCCGTTCTGAAGCGTCGGCCACATGGATGTACCGCGCACATCGACGACGCGGATCACGAACACAAACAGCAGCACGCAGATTATCAGCGCGCTGATAAGGCACTGTATCCAGTCGTATGTATCCTTACGGGTGTCGGTAACAGCCTCCGGCACGTCTTTTCTTTTATTCTTGCTTCCCATAGCTAGTCTCCTTTGCAGGATTTACCATCAGCCGTCAGGCCGCGCGGACTATACGCCGCTGCCGTCAACTGATCATACTGAATATATATTATACACCATTTTGTCGCCTATTGGCAACATAAATTCTCCGAGCGGTTTATGTTGAAAAGCTCGTGCTCCGATGGTAGAATGTATTTATTCCAAAGGAGGGCGTTCACATGTTGAAGCTCAGCATAATCGTACCCGTTTATAACGTTGAAAAATACCTGCCTAAGTGCATTGACTCGCTCATCTGCGGCGACGGCGGCTACGAGATCATCCTTGTCAACGACGGCTCTACCGACGGCTCGCCGGACATTCTCGCCGATTACGCCGCGCGCTATCCCGCGCTCATCCGCATCATCACCACGCCGAACGGCGGACTTGGCCATGCACGCAACACAGGCATTGACGCCGCCATGGGAGACTACCTGCTCTTTGTGGACAGCGACGACTACCTCTCCCCCGACGCGCTCGGTTCCATACTAGCCGCGCTGGACGGTAGCTTTGATATCTGCATTTTCGATATACTCTCCGTCAACGAGAGCGGAAAGGTGCTGAAGAAAATGCCCGGAACCGCCCGTCCCGACGGCAGCGTGTTCTCGCTGGACGAGTATCCGGAGCTTTTGTTCGAGCTGCCCGCCGCGTGGAACAAGATATACCGGCGTGAGCTTTTCGCCGCCACCGGTATACGCTACCCCGACCGCGCGTGGTTCGAGGATCTGCGCACGACGACGAAGCTCTACACCGCCGCGAAGCGCATAAAATATGTGAGCCGGAGCTGGTATAATTATCTCCAGCGCGCAGGTTCCATAACGAACGCGAAAAAGTCCGACCGCAACATTGAGATTATCGACGCGATGGACGATGTTGTGGAGTATTTCAAAGTCATCGGCTCCTATGATGAGTACCGCGAACAGCTCGAATTTCTGGCGCTCAAGCACATTCTTCTCGCCTCGTCGCTGCGCGTCGTGACTGCGGACTGCAGCGACGAGCTGCTTGACAAGCTGCTCGATTCGTTCACCACCGACTATCCCGATTACGCGCACAACAAATACATGTCCACCCTCAGCCGCAGGGAGCGGCTGATATACCGCCTGCTCATCACGAAGCGCCGCCGCCTGCTGCGCGCACTGTTCATGATAAACAACGCCGTCCGCGGAAAATACGCGTGACGCAAAAAAACACCTGATTCACTGATCAGGTGTTTTTTTCTTGCTCTGAGCCATTACGAGCCGCCGCCCATTCGGGCAAAGCGCACAAAGCAGCACTGCGGGCATTGACTGCGGCGGGCGGGTTTCAGTAAATTTTCTGGAATTTTGCCAAAAAGATGGTGAATACTTCTTGAAAACGTGATACAAATGTAGTGTCATTTGTAAATAGGAGGTAAGATTGCTATGACCGATCCGAAATTGGAAATAATCCCCCAAGAGATACTCCGGAGAGTCAACGGTGATTTCTATGCGCATTACGAAGGCAATGCTTGCCGATATAGATAAAATCGCGGCGGAGACGGGGCGTACGCGGAACGAGCTGATGACGCTCGGCCTTGAATTTGCACTGAAACACATTGAGATCATAGATAAATAAACCGGGAGGAAGAGACAGTGGCAATCATCAAATGCAAAATGTGCGGCGGCGACATGGAGATATCCGCCGACAAGACCTTCGGAACCTGCGAATACTGCGGCAGTACGATGACCCTGCCCAAGGTGAGCGACGAGCAGCGCGCAGCAGCCTTTAACCGCGGCAACCATTTCCGCCGCGCGGGCGAGTTTGACAAAGCCCTTGGAGTGTATGAGCGCATCGTCGCGGAGGACGATACAGACGCGGAGGCGCACTGGTGCTGCGCGCTGTGCCGCTTTGGCATCGATTACGTTGAAGACCCCGCGACCTATGAATGGCTGCCGACCTGCCACCGCGCCAGCTTTGACAGCTTCCTTGAGGACGTGGACTATCTCGCCGCGCTTGAGCATTCCGACGGCATCACCCGCCGCCAGTACCAGAAGGACGCGGCAAAAATCGCGGAGGTGCAGCGCGGCATCCTCGCCACCTCGCAGAATACCGAGCCTTATGACGTGTTTATAAGCTATAAGGAGCTTGGCGCGAACGGGGAGCGCACCCGTGACAGTGTGCTTGCACAGGACATATGTGTGCAGTTTCGGCGTATCTCCCGTGAGATGGTGCTGACTTTGCGCCCGATCAGCTTTGCTATTTTTCGGTAACTTAACCCTTCCACATAATATTTTCGTATACAGCTGCGCTCTTCTTTGCTAAGATGTTTGTAGTTCATACGGATCTCCTTTTGGTTTTTTGTTTTTGTGGTAATTACATTCTAACCAGAGATTCGTATGAACTTCCTTTCTTTTTTTACTGTTGCACTTGATAGTATAATTCACCGCAAGCTGAACAAATCGTGACGCATATAACAAAAACACGCGGCCATGAGAAACATCTCATGGCCGCAGTTTTTGTTCCCAGCAAGAAAAAGACGCCTGATTTTTTACGATCAGACGTCTTTTCTGCGTATTTATGCCGAATCGGATTACTTCTTCATTGCCTCGGCGGTAGCGACGGCGACTGCGACAGTCGCGCCGACCATGGGGTTGTTGCCCATGCCGAGGAAGCCCATCATCTCAACGTGTGCAGGAACGGAGCTGGAGCCCGCGAACTGCGCGTCGGAGTGCATACGGCCCATGGTATCGGTCATGCCGTAGGAGGCGGGGCCGGCTGCCATGTTGTCCGGGTGCAGGGTACGGCCGGTGCCGCCGCCGGACGCCACGGAGAAGTACTTCTTGCCCTGCTCGATGCATTCCTTCTTGTAGGTGCCTGCAACAGGATGCTGGAAGCGGGTAGGGTTGGTGGAGTTGCCGGTGATGGAGACATCGACGCCCTCGAAGTGCATGATTGCAACGCCCTCGCGGACATCATCACAGCCGTAGCAGCGGACGTTGGCGCGCTCGCCCTCGGAGTAGCGGATCTCGCGGACGATCTTCAGCTCGCCGGTGTAGTAATCAAACTGGGTCTGGACATAGGTGAAGCCGTTGATACGGGAAATGATCTGGGCTGCGTCCTTGCCGAGGCCGTTGAGGATAACGCGCAGCGGCTCCTTGCGAGCCTTGTTGGCGTTGCGGACGATGCCGATCGCGCCCTCTGCAGCGGCGAAGGATTCGTGGCCGGCGAGGAATGCGAAGCACTTGGTATCATCGCTCAGCAGCATTGCGCCGAGGTTGCCGTGGCCAAGGCCGACCTTGCGGTCGTCCGCGACGGAACCGTCGAGGCAGAAGCTCTGGAGGCCGACGCCGATCATCTTTGCGGCTTCGGCAGCGTTCTTGACGCCGGACTTCATGGCGATGGCAGCGCCTACGCAGTATGCCCAGCGGACGTTCTCAAAGCAGATGGGCTGGATGCCCGCCGCTATCTCATAGGGGTCAAAGCCCTTGGCCTTGCACATCTCTCTGCACTCTTCGACAGAGCCGATGCCGTACTGAGCGAGGACGCCGTTTATCTTGTCTATTCTTCTCTCGTAATTTTCAAACAGAGCCATTAAATTGTTCTCCTTCTCTTATTCCTGACGCGGGTCTATGTACTTGGCGGCGGAGTCAAACTGGCCGTAGTGACCCTTTGCCTTCTCAAGCGCCTCGTTTGCGTCGATGCCCTTCTTGATGAAGTCCATCATCTTGCCGAGGGAGACAAACTCGTAGCCGACGATCTCACCGTCAGCGTTGAGGGCGATGCGGGTGACGTAGCCCTCGGTCAGTTCGAGGTAACGCGGGCCCTTTTCCTTGGTGGCGAACATAGTGCCGACCTGAGAGCGCAGACCCTTGCCGAGGTCTTCCATGGATGCGCCGACTGCGAGGCCGTCCTCGGAGAAAGCGGACTGGCTGCGACCGTAGACGATCTGGAGGAACAGCTCGCGCATTGCGGTGTTGATAGCGTCGCAGACGAGGTCGGTGTTCAGAGCCTCAAGAATGGTCTTGCCGATGAGGATCTCGGACGCCATAGCGGCGGAATGGGTCATGCCGGAGCAGCCGATGGTCTCGATCAGAGCTTCCTCGATGATGCCGTTTTTGATGTTCAGGGTCAGCTTGCAGGCGCCCTGCTGGGGTGCGCACCAGCCGATACCGTGGGTGAAGCCGGAAATGTCAGAAATTTCTTTTGCCTGAACCCACTTGCCCTCTTCGGGAATGGGTGCGGGGCCATGGTATGCGCCCTTTGCGACCGGACACATATGCTGTACTTCGGTGGTATAGATCATAGCGATCTCCCTTCTATCTGAAATAAATTTGGAAACTATATCTCAACCGCCGGACTGCCGGAGCCGCCCGGCGGTCGATTCTGGAATTATTTTATCAGGCACTCGCCGGTCATTTCCGCAGGCTGCGGCAGACCCATGATGCGCAGGATCGTCGGCGCGATGTCGGCAAGCTTGCCGCCGTCCTTCAGCTCCACGCCCTTTTCGCAAACGGCAAAGGGAACGGGGTTTGTGGTGTGGGCGGTGTTGACCTTGCCGGTCTCGTCGAACATGCAGTCGGCATTGCCGTGGTCGGCGGTAACGACGAGCACGACGTCATCATGCTTTGCAACCTCGGCGACTATGCGTCCCATGCAGGCGTCCACGGTCTCGACCGCCTTGACGGCGGCGGCCATAACGCCGGTGTGGCCGACCATGTCGCAGTTGGCGAAGTTCGTGACGATAAGGTCGTACTTCTCGGAAGCGATGGCCTCGACGCACTTGTCGGCGACCTTTTCGGCGCTCATCTGCGGTATGAGGTCATAGGTCGGGAACTCTTTCGGAGACGGGACAAGGCAGCGATCCTCGCCCTCGCACTGCTTCTCAACGCCGCCGTTGAAGAAGAAGGTGACGTGAGCATACTTCTCAGTCTCGGCGAGGCGGAACTGCTTCAGGCCGTGCGCGCTGACATAGTCGCCGAGCGTGTTCTCGATGACTTCAGGCGGGTACGCGATCGGCAGAGGCAGAGTCTCGTCGTACTGCGCGGTGCAGACGTAGCTGAGGGGGCAAACGGTCTTCTTGCGGGCGAAGCCGTCGAAATCAGGCAGGTTCAGCGCCCAGGTCATCTCGCGTGCGCGGTCGGGGCGGAAGTTCATGAATATCACGCTGTCGCCCTGATTGATAACGCCCTCCGGGCAGACGACGACAGGCTCGACGAACTCGTCGGTCTTGTCCTCGGCATAGCTCTGCTCGACGGCGTGGACGGCATCGTCATCTCTGACGCCTTCGCCGCAAACGATGGCGTTATAGCCCTTCTCTACGCGATCCCAGCGCTTGTCACGATCCATGCCCCAGAAGCGTCCCTGAAGAGTGGCGATCTTGGCGTTGCCGAGCTCATCGCACTTTTCCTGAAGCTCCTTGACAAAGCCCGCGCCGCTCTTGGGCGGGACGTCGCGCCCGTCGAGGAAGCAATGGACATAGACCTTCCCAACGCCGCGCTGCTTAGCCATATCGAGCGCCGCAAAGATGTGGTGCAGGTGGCTGTGCACGCCGCCGGTGGAGAGAAGCCCCATGACGTGCAGCGCGTGGCCGCCGTTCTTGGCATCGTCCATAGCCTTGATATACACGGGGTTCTGGAAGAACTTGCCGTTCTCGATCTCCTGGCTTATCTTGGGCAGGATCTGGAACACGACGCGGCCCGCGCCGATGTTCGTGTGTCCGACCTCGGAGTTGCCCATCTGTCCCTTAGGCAGGCCGACCTCAAGGCCGCTTGCCTGGAGCTGGGTGTAGGGGTTCTCGCTGAACAGTTTATCCAGATTCGGCTTTTGGGCGGTGGTAATGGCGTTGCCCGGAGTGGCCGGAGCGATGCCGTAGCCGTCAAGGATTATAAGAACTGCTTTTTTGCTCATAGCTTATTGCGCCTCTATTATTCCTGGTTGGTTGCCGCGATGATGGTGGCGAAGTCTACGGGCTTGAGAGATGCGCCGCCGATGAGGCCGCCGTCGATGTCGGGCTGTGCAAGCAGCTCGGCCGCATTCTTTGCGTTCATGCTGCCGCCGTAAAGGATGGAGACGGCGCGTGCCGGACGGGCGCCGTAGATGCCGCGGATAACGGCACGGATGCTCTCGCAGACTTCCTGCGCCTGCTCTGCGGTAGCGGTCTTGCCGGTGCCGATCGCCCAGATAGGCTCATAGGCAATGATGCAGCGGCGGAGCTGAGTCGCGTCGATGCCGCTGAGAGCGGCCTTGACCTGATATGCAACGTACTCCATGGTCAGATCCATCTCGCGCTGCTCAAGGCTTTCGCCGACGCAGATGATGGGCATGATGCCCTTGGCGAGCAGTGCTTTGGCCTTGGCGTTGACGAGCATATCGTCCTCGCCGTGGTACTGGCGGCGCTCGGAGTGGCCGACGATGCAGTACTTTGCGCCGATGTCCTGGAGCTGACTCGCAGAGACCTCTCCGGTGTATGCGCCCTTGTCGAACTTGCTGACGTCCTGTCCGCCGGCGGCGACCTTGGCTTCCTTACCGGCCTTGACCATGGTGGGGATCATAACTGCCGGAGTGCAGAGAACGACGTCGCAGGCTCTGGGAGAGGGCATTGCCGCGCGCAGCTCTTCCATGAAGGGCTTGATCTCAGAGGCGAGCATGTTCATCTTCCAGTTGCCGGCGATAACGGTTTTACGGTACTTTCTGTTCATTTGTATTTCTCCTTTTCGTGAAGAATTATCTTATTCTCGTTGGTCTCTCCCGTTTTGGGGGAGGCATTTGAGGAGTTCTTACTTATCGAGCAGGCAGGCCACGCCCGGCAGCTCCTTGCCCTCGAGGAACTCAAGGGATGCGCCGCCGCCGGTGGAGATGTGGGTGATCTTGGAGGCGAAGCCGAGCTTCTCGACTGCCGCCGCGCTGTCGCCGCCGCCGACGATGGTCACGGCGTCGCTGTCAACAAGAGCCTGAGCAACCGCAATGGTGCCCTTTGCGAGGGTCGGGTTCTCGAACACGCCCATGGGGCCGTTCCAGACGACGGTCTTTGCGCTCTTCACGGCGTCCGCGAACAGGGCGCGGGTCTTCTCGCCGATGTCGAGACCTTCCATATCATCGGGGATAGCGGTGACGTCAACGGTCTTGACCTCGATCTCGCCGTCGATGGGATCGGGGAAGTCCTTCGCAACGACGGTGTCAACCGGCAGAAGGAGCTTGACGCCCTTCTCCTCGGCCTTTTCGAGCATCTTCTTGCAGTAATCGACCTTCTCTGCGTCGAACAGGGACTTGCCGATGCCGTAGCCCTTTGCGGCCACGAAGGTGTAAGCCATACCGCCGCCGATGATGAGGGTGTCGACCTTGTCAAGGAGGTTGTTGATAACGTTGAGCTTATCGGAGACCTTTGCGCCGCCGAGGACTGCGACGAAGGGGCGCTCAGGATCGGCCAGAGCCTTGCCCATGATGCTCAGCTCCTTGTCGACCAGCAGGCCAGAGTAAGCGGGCAGGTAAGCTGCGACGCCTGCGGTGGAGGCGTGCGCTCTATGGACGGTGCCGAACGCGTCGGACACGAAGATGTCGGCCATGTTGGCCAGCGCCTTTGCGAAGTCTGCGCCGTTCTTCTCCTCGCGGATGTCGAAGCGCAGGTTCTCAAGCAGCATGATCTGACCCGGCTTGAGAGCGGCAGCCTTGGCCTGTGCGTCCTCGCCGATGATGTCGGAAGCGAAGATGACTTCCTGACCCAGAAGCTCGGAAAGTCTCTTTGCGACGGGCGCAAGAGTCAGCTTGGTCTTCCACTCGCCCTTGGGCTTGCCGAGGTGGGAGCAGGCAATGACGGCAGCGCCGTGCTCAAGCAGATATTTAATAGTAGGAATTGCAGCGACAATACGCTTGTCGCTGGTGATCTCACCGGTCTCCTTGTTCTGGGGAACGTTGAAATCGCAGCGGAGCAGAACCTTTTTTCCGTTCACGTCTACATCGTAAACAGTCTTTTTGTTGTAATTCATGGTTTATCCTCCTTAAAAATTATATGCATTTAATCCTGACCCATGGAGCCGACGCCGAGCAGGCCGGGAAAGCCCTGCTGCCGGAGCGCCTCATAGGTCAATATAGCAACGGAGTTTGAGAGATTCAGACTCCGAGCCTCACTTATCATGGGGATACGGATGCAGCTGCCGCGGTACTTTTCGCGCAGCCATTCGGGAAGTCCCGCCGTCTCCTTGCCGAACATCAGCGTCACATCGCCGCTCAGATCGGCTTCGCTGTACGCCCGCGGCGCTTTGGTGGTTGCAAGATAGAGCTTACTGTCTCCATTTTTTGCAAAGTACTCGTCAATATTCTCGTATACCGTGATATCGACAAGAGGCCAATAATCCAGCCCGCAGCGCTTTACCGCCTTATCCGAGATATCAAATCCCAGCGGCTTTACAAGATGAAGCCTTGCTCCGGTGGCGGCGCAGGTGCGCGCGATGGCTCCGGTATTGTGCGGTATCTCCGGCTCGACCAAAACTATGTTCACCATTGTGTCCCGCTTCCCTTCGCCGAATCTCCCGTTGGCTGCCGATGAGCATTACTTCCCACAGTTCAAAATCATTTTAGCACAAAAATCAGAAAAATCATGCACTTTTTTACGAATTTTGCGATTTCTTGCATTATACACAAAACTGCGGTATAATCGGTATTGCAAAGAGGGCTTTTATTGTCATTTTGCATATGATATTTTATTGTCAAATCTCTCTTTTATGGTGAAAAAGTTATGGATTATATATGTAATGACTGTCCGCGCCGCTGCGGGGCGCGCAGGACTGACGAAAAGGGCTCCGGCGTCTGCATGAGTCCGGCTCTGCCCCGCGTCGCGCGCGCCGCGCCGCACTTCGGCGAGGAGCCATGCATCAGCGGTACGCGCGGTTCCGGCGCCATATTTTTCACCGGCTGCAACCTCCGATGTGTCTTTTGCCAGAACCACGATATAAGCCGCGGACAGGGAGGCAAGATTCTGACCGTGCCTCAGCTTCGGGACGTGATGCTCCGTCTGCGCGACGAGGGCGCGCACAACATAAACCTCGTGACGCCGAGCCATTACGCAAGGCAGCTCGCCGAGGCGCTGTCCGGGCTTGAGCTGGGCATCCCCGTGGTCTGGAACAGCTCCGGCTATGACAGCGTGGAGACACTGCGTATGCTTGACGGACTTGTTCAAATCTACATGCCGGACTTCAAGTATTCCGACGCGGAGCTTGCCCGCCGCTACTCCGCCGCTGCGGACTACCCCGAAGTCGCCATGGCCGCCATACGCGAGATGTACCGCCAGACCGGAGCCTACGTCATGGGTGAGGACGGCATCCTGCGCTCCGGCGTGCTGATACGTCACCTCATTCTCCCGGGTCAGGAGCTGAACGCAAAGGAAGTCATGAACTTCATCGAGGATGAGTTCCCCGAAAACGGCGTTCTGTTTTCGCTGATGAGCCAGTACACGCCGATGCCTGGGCTGACGAAGTTTCCGGAGCTTATGGAACGCATCGACGCGCGGACGAACGCGCGGCTCATCGGCTACATGGAGCGGCACGGCATTGCAAACGGCTACTGGCAGGAGCCGGACTCCGCGACCGACGAGATGATACCGGATTTTGACCTCACCGGAGTTGACATTTCAGTGGAAAAGTCGGATAATTGAGTAAAACCAAACAAGCAAAAAATGAAAAAATGAAGAGGTGCAACATGGATTACAACGAGATTCTCAGCGCCGCACGCGAGTGCGTAGGCCCATACTGCAAGGCATGTCCCGTCTGCAACGGCCGCGCCTGCGGCAACACCATGCCCGGCCCCGGCTGCAAGTTCCCCGGCAACGCCGCGGCGCGCAACTATGACAAGTGGCAGGAGATATGCGTCAACATGGACACGCTCTGCCAGAACTTCGCCGATCCCGACGTCTCCTTTGAGATGTTCGGTCATCGCTTCTCCGCGCCGATCTTCGCCGCTCCCCTCGGCGCCGTCGATCTGCACTACGGCCCGAAGTACAAGGATCAGCAGTATAACGCCATCCTCGTCAAGGCCGCCGCGGAATACGGCGTCATGGCTCTGACCGGCGACGGCGTCGATCCCGACATAATGAAGGCCGCATCCGACGATATGGTCAAGGCCGGCGGCATGGGATGCCCGACCATCAAGCCGTGGAACAAGGAAGCCGTGTTCGAAAAGCTCGACATTCTCAACTCCAAGGGCATATTTGCCGCGGCGATGGACATCGACGGCGCTGGTCTCCCCTTCCTCAAGGCCATGAATCCCAATGCCGGCAGCAAGACCGTTGAGGAGATGCGCGAGATAATCGGCTACGCAAAGATGCCGTTCATCATCAAGGGCATAATGACTCCGGCGGGCGCGCTGAAGGCCGTCGAGGCTGGCGCGAAGGCCATAGTCGTCTCCAACCACGGCGGGCGCGTTCAGGGCGGCGTCCCCTCCACGGCGGAAGTCCTGCCCGCGATAGCTGAGGCCGTCAAGGGCAAGATCACGATACTGGTCGATGGCGGCATCCGCTCCGGCGTTGATGTGTTCCGCGCGATCGCGCTGGGCGCGGACGGCGTGCTGATCGGCCGCCCCATGCTCACGATGATCTACGGCGGTGGCGAAGAGGGCTTCAAGGTCTACATGAACAAGCTCGTCGGCGAGCTTAAATCGTCGATGACCATGTGCGGCGCGGCCTCGCTCAAGGACATCAGCCGCGATATGATCTGGCTCGGCAAGTAAAAAAAATGAACCCGTAAGCTTAATTAGCTTACGGGTTTTGATTATTGAGTTAGTATAGCAGCCCTTGCCTCCCTCTGACGAGGGAGGTGGCAAAAATGTAGTTTTTGACGGAGGGAGAGAGCCGAGGATATATCTGCATCTTTTAATTACATTCCGAAACATTTTAACTTCATTGCCTGTCTCTCCCTCAGTCGCTTGCGCGACAGGGCAGAAAGTCAAGCAAGTGCAACACCTAAATTATGGAACACTTCGGCAGGAGAGCGCCAGCCGAGGCATTTTCTGGGACGAGAATTGATAAGATCGACAACGGAATCTACAAAATCTTGCGAAACAGCGTGGAAATCGCAGCCCTTTGGGAAGAAGAAACGCAGCAGTCCATTGGTGTTTTCGTTCGTTCCGCGCTGCCATGGTTTGTGCGGCTCCGCGAAATAGACCAAAGTATGGAGTTCGGCTTCCAGAGCCTTGAATTCAGAGAATTCAGACCCATTGTCCAGACTGATGCTTTTTACCGGGACGTCCCTGAGCAGCTGGCAGATCACAGCTTTCGTCAGCGAAGCGTCCCGCTTCGCTAACAGGCCAGCGGGCAAAAATCGGCTCTTACGATCGACCTGCGTTACAAGTAATCCCTTTCCTACGCCGCCGTACACCGTGTCTCCCTCCCAGTCGCCGATTCTTGCCCGCTGGCGTATTTCTTCCGGCCACTGGGGGATGATGCGTTCCGGCTGAATGCTGTTATAGTTGGAATTCCTGGGCAAAATGCGCTTTCCACGGCGTCTTAGATGCGTTTTCGGTGTGATTTTGGGAAAACGGCTCTTTTTGATATATCGATAGATCGTCGAAATGCAAAGCGGTTTCCTTTCGGGATATTCCAGATGCCAGCGGCCCGCAATCGTCTCCGGCGACCAGTACCGGTTCAGTCCTGCAACGATGAAGTCCCATGCTTCCGTCCCCGGACGCAGCGCCATGCGCTGCTGTTCTCTGCGGCGGCGAATATAAAGGTTCTGCGCCCGCCAATGGTTGTACCAATATGGATTGTCCGGCTTCTGGTGAGGTTTCCATTTGGCGCGGTTGCGTTGGATCTCCTGGCTGATCGTTGACGGACTTCGTTCTAAAATTGCCGCAATTTTTCTCTGGCTGTACCCCTCGCTCAAAAGTTTTTGTAGATATTTTCGCTCTTCCAGTGTAAAATGTGTGTAGGACAATACTCTCGCCTCCGTGTTGATGTTGTTGTGGTGACTCCATTTTACACTTTGGCCTGCGTATTGTCTTCTTATTTTTCGCCTGTTGCACTTCAGATTGTAACCTGCCCAGCTCCCTCGTCAGAGGGAGCCAAGGCGGTGCTGCTATATAAATCCCTCGCGTTTTTTGTAACATACCACAATTGTTTTTTCACTGCGGGCATGGTATAAATAATGGCGGTTTTGAATAACTGAAAACGCTGGTGAAAAACATGAGTAAAACCAATACACGTATGCTGCTGCGCTGCGCGGTGTTCGCCGCGCTCACCGCCGTCGGCGCGTTTATACGCATCCCCTTCGCGCTCTCCTCCATCACGCTGCAATTTTTCTTCACGGCAATGGCGGGGCTGGTTCTCGGCGCGCGCTGGGGCGCGGCATCGCAGGCGATATATGTTCTGCTCGGTCTGGCAGGTCTGCCTATCTTCTCCGCCGGCGGCGGGGCAGGCTACATCTTCTACCCCTCGTTCGGCTTCCTGCTCGGCCTTATCCCTGCGGCATATGTGACAGGCCGGCTCTGCGGCGGCTGCAAACGCCCCGCGCGTATCGCCCTCGCCTGTGCCGCCGGTCTAGGTGTGCTGTATCTGGTGGGGCTGCCGTACATGGCGCTCATATTCGGCGTCTACCGTGGGACGCCGCTCCCCTTCTGGCGGCTCATCCGGGACGGGATGCTTATCTTCCTCCCCGGCGACGCGCTGAAGATCGCCGCCTGCGTATTCCTCGCGCCGCAGCTGATAAAGCGGATACCGGCATAATAGCAAACCCGCCTGAAGTTTCAGGCGGGTTTGCTTGTTTTCTTTTCAAGGCGCTCGAACATTACCGCCATCAGCGCAAGCAGCGCGGCGATGTACACCGGCAGCAGCCAAGCCCCGATATATCCGGCGAGCAGGCCAAAGAGCGGCGGCATCAGGCATGTCCCGACATAGGCGCTCGCCATCTGCACGCCGATTATAGCCTGTGATCTCTCGGCGCCGAAGTGCGCCGGAGTCGAGTGTATTATGCTGGGGTATATCGGCGCGGAGCCGATCCCGAGCAGCACGAAGCCCGCAAGCGCGACCTTCTGCGCTGGCAGGAACAGCATAAGCGTCCCCACCGCGATAAGAACCTCTCCCGCTCTGACCAGACTGCGGTCAGAAAAGCGCAGCGTCATAAAGCCGTTTACCGCGCGCCCCGCGGTTATCCCTATGAAATACAGCCCTGCAAAGCTTGCCGCAGTCTCCGCGTCCACTCCGCGCGTCAGCACAAGATAGCTCCCTGCCCAGAGTCCGGCTGTCTGCTCCAGCGCGCAGTAGCAGAAGAAACACAGCATTACCTCCTTCGCCCCGCGGATGCTCACGATCTCGCGCAGGCTCAGGGCGCGCGCCGTTTCACCCTCATGCGCCGACTGCGGCTTTTTCCACAGCGGCAGGCTGATCAGCAGGATCAGCGTCAGGCCGAGCTGGATATATGAGATGTCTCTGTACCCGCTCTGCCACCCGCGCCCTGCGGTCAGCGCGGCGCTCATTATCAGCGGCCCGACGGACGCGCCGACGCCCCACATGCAGTGCAGCCAGCTCATGTGGCGGCTGGCGTAATGGAGGGCGACGTAGTTATTCAGCGAAGCATCCACGCTCCCAGCGCCAAGCCCGTATGGTATCGCAAAGACGATAAGCATGGCAAAGCTCCCGCTTATCGAAAAGCCGAAGAGCGCCGCCGCTGTCATCGCAACGCTTACCGCCGTGACAAGCCCAGTCCCGAAGCGGCACGTCAGCCGCTCGCTCATAAGGCTTGAAACTATCGTGCCCGCCGCGATGGTCATCGATATCGCTCCGGCGTACGACACTGGAACGTTCAGTTCCGGATAAATGCTCGGCCACGCTGCGCCCAGCAGGGAGTCCGGCAGGCCGAGGCTTATAAACGCAAGATATATGACCGCGAGCAGAAGTTGTATCATATCTATCTCCTATCTGGTATAATCATAACCACCGGCCGTGCCGGTGGTTTGCACTAG
>ULVD01014040.1_pt1 | contig 17434 bp, 12 predicted proteins | sample 1959101 | NCBI WGS metagenome assembly ULVD01 (sample SAMEA4835777, study PRJEB28245) | human gut metagenome | biome: gut microbiome; material: fecal sample | place: Denmark | collected 2008
GCGAAGCCGCCAGCAGTGCATGAAAAGGCTCTCGAAGCCCAGCGCATCCGCGCCAAGCCCGAGCCACAGGAGATGGCTGTGCAGGCGGGAAAGCTCATGCCAGATCGTACGCAGGTAGCTCGCACGGCGCGGCACGTCGATCTCCATCAGCCCTTCGACGGCCTTCGCATAGCCCCAGCCATGCCCGAAGGAGCAGATGCCGCAGACACGCTCTGCGACATAGATGAACTGCTTGAAATCGCGCTTCTCGACCAGCTTTTCCAGTCCGCGGTGGACGTAGCCGATGGACGGCACGGCGCGGACGACTTTCTCATCCTTCAGCTCCAGATCCAGATGGATCGGCTCCGGCAGGACCGGATGCTGCGGGCCAAAGGAAACGGTAGTGAGTTCAGCCATTGCCATCCTCCTTCTTCACGACAGATGCATCGACGCCAAGACCGCTTCGAAGGTTCACCTTCACGGCCTGCTTCGCGTGGACGGCATTCGACAGGTCATGCCACGGCGTCTTCTGCGCAAGGTGGTAGAAATGCCCGCCATAGTCCACATCGGGCGCGATGAAACGGACATCCAGCCCGAAAAGATCGTGGATCTCATTCTCCCACACAAAGCCGTACCAGTACAGGCTCGTGATGCTCATGACGGAGCCGCCCAGCGCCGCGGTCAGACGCAGGTGGTAGAGGAAATAATTTTTGTCAAAGGTGTATGTCAGTTCGAAGCCCTCCGTGGTACGGGTGCAGAGGATCTGTACCAGGCGGCAGCCTTCTTTTCTGAATCGCGCCACACGCTCCAAGAGGTCTTCCGGGCGAATGGTGATAAACTGCTGTTTCATAGATGTTCTCCTTTGGGAGGGGGATAGAAATGGGCTCGGGGTTCAGGGTTCAGGGTTGGCCCTTAGAGCGAGGCGCCCATGGATGGCGGATGAAAGCCTCGCATGAATTAGAAATGAGAAATTAGAAATGAGAAATGGTGGTGCGGCGCATAAAATAATGAAGCGCCGCAGAGTATAAATAGGGCGATGCCCGAAGGTTTGAGAAATAACAGGTTTCCCATTTGGGGTTTTCAAACATTGTCCGCCTGATCGCGAACGAAAAAGATTCGAGGGCTTCGCTCGAAATGACGATACGGGAGTCTGATATATCCCAGTCACCAGTCACCAGTCACTAGTCACTAGTCACTCGGCGCCACTAATCCCTAGCTACTAATCCCTGCTTTCAAACTTCAGGGTGGCAGTGCGGCGCTTTAGAAATATTTCGCACCGCACCATAACCTTGAACCCGCCAACCTGAACCCATCAACCTTTTCTCAGTTTCTTCTGCTTTTCTTCCAGCACGGAAAGGCCTTTTACGACGCCATCGATGATGGCCTCCGGACGTGCGGCGCAGCCGGGGACGTAGACATCGACGGGGATCGCCTTGTCCATGCCGCCAAGCATATTATAGCACTCGCGGAAGATGCCGCCGCTTGAGGCGCAGGTCCCGACGGCGATCACCACCTTCGGCTCCGGCATCTGTTCATAGATCTGGCGGACGACAGGCAGGTTCTGTGCGTTCACGCCGCCGGTGACAAGGAAAATATCGGCGTGCTTCGGGTCGCCGGTATTGACGATGCCGAAGCGCTCCACGTCATAGAGCGGTGTCAGGCACGCAAGCACCTCGATATCACAGCCGTTGCAGGACGATCCGTCATAGTGGATCAGCCAGGGAGATTTCTTTTCAAAGCTCATACATGACCTCCGGAATGGAGTGAATTAGGATGGTGGTGTCGGGTTCAGGGTTCAGGGTTGTGGTGGCGGCTTCGCCGAAATCCTTCGGCTCAGGTCGCAGCTGTTCTGGCATTCGTTATCTCACATACAACGTTTCTCGCCGCTCAGGATGACGAAACGGGGCGATGCCCGAAAGTGGTATTTAAGTCACTAGTCACTAGCCACCAGCCACTAATCCCTAGCTACCAGCCACAAGTCACTAGCTGCTCATCCCTGTTTTCAAACTTGTGGTGGCGGCTTCACCGCCATTTTATATTCGGCGCCAAGCGCGACGCCGCTCACTTGAACCCATCAACCTGAACCAGACAACCTTTATTTGAAATACATCAAAAATGCGATATTCAGAAAGCCTGCCATGAGGCCGACGAGCCAGGTGGAGGCGAGCATGCGCTCCCATTTGATGCGGGCGCAGCAGTTGTCGATGAGGATCTCTGCGAAGAAAACGATCTCGCAGATGGCAAGACCGAGAAGCCATGTCCACCAGGTATCCGATGCGAAGAAGAGGAGCACGAGGCCGAAGAGGAACACATTCTCATACCAGTGCGCGATCTCGACGACGGCCAGGGTACGGCCGGAGATCTCCGTTTTCAGACCGCCGATGAGCTCCTGATGCGCTTCATGCGACATGGAGATATCGAAGGGCGATTTCCTGAATTTAATGAGAAGGATAAAGCAGAGACCGAAGAAGATACCCGGCATACGCAGGATATTCATATGGGCGCCCGTCAGGATGTCTCCGACGGAGAAGCTGCCGCTGGCGAGGTAAAAGCCGAGCGCCACCATGAGGAGCATCGGTTCATACGCCATGGTCTGCACGAGCTCACGCTCCGCGCCGATCTGGCTGTAGGGGGAGTCGACGGCATACGCCGCGATGATGAGGCAGACACTCGCCATGGTCAGTGTGAATACGACGAGCAGGATATCGCCCTGCGCGAAGAAGAGGGTGCCTGTCAGAAGGACGAAAAGAAGGAAGCCGAAAATGTAGAAACCTTCCGCCTTATTGACAGCGATCGGCTGCTTTCCCCACAGCTTCAGGAAATCATAGAAGGGCTGCAGGAGGGGCGGCCCCTTTCTTCGCTGCATACGGGCGGAGATGATGCGATCGCACCCGGAAAGCAGTCCGCCAAGGATCGGCGCTAAGAGGAGGTACAGGAGGCCCCCTGCGATAGGCATCAGGAAGTCAGACATGGAATGCACCTCCTACAGACAAAGACAGCTCCATCAGGACGCAGGCAAGGGCTGCGGTGTAGCCAAGGAGCTTCATGCGGTCTTCACCGAACCAGCTCTCCAGATACCAGTTCCGCAATGTGACGGGGACGACACGTCCGCCGGCGCCGCGATAGGCATTGTCGCTTCCGAGGTTCTCCCCGGAAAGATTTGTGACGACCTGTTTCTTCTCGCGGCTTTTGCCGAAACGCAGCGGCAGGACGACCAGGAGGAAGACCATGAGCGACATGATCCAGAGATTGCTCTGTGCGATGACCTCTGCCGTCGCATGATAGGTGAGTGCAAGGTAGGGGATGACGCCGTATTCCGAAACGAGCGGGAAGAGCACGCAGACGATGAGCGTCAGTGCTGCCAGCGTTTTGAGCGCCGTCCATTCGACGCCAAGGATCCCCCGCTCGCGGTTTTCATTCGTCGGGACAAAGGTCGTGATCTTGCCGAGCCACTTCGTCCAGTAGAAGAGCGTGGTCGCCGAGCCGTAGACGAGGACGAGGAGAAGCAGCGGCTGTCCTGCATCGACGAAGGCTTTCATAGCGGCCCACTTGGAGATCAGCATGCCGAACGGTGCGAGGAACATCCCGCAGATGCCGATCACCATGCAGAGCGAAAGGCGCGGCATGGAATTGAAGATCCCATCGAAATTCTCCAGATCGCGGCTGCCGAGCTGCTGCTCTGCGGTGCCGACCGTGAGGAAGAGGAGAGACTTGGCGACTGCGTGGAAGATGACGATCATGATCGCCGTCCATGCGGCTTCATAGGAGCCTGTGCCTGCGCAGCAGACGATCAGACCGAGATTCGAGATCGTGGAGTATGCGAGCACCTTTTTCCCATCGGACTGGGAAATGGCGGCGCAGGAAGCGAAGAAGAAGGTGATCCCGCCCACCAGCATCGCCATGATGCCGACATGATTGTCTCCCAAGATCGGCGCGAGCTTGATGATGAGGAAGACGCCCGCCTTGACCATGGTCGAAGAGTGCAGGAGCGCCGAGGTCGGCGTCGGTGCCACCATCGCCCCCAGAAGCCATCCGGAGAAGGGCATCATCGCCGATTTTGTGAATCCGCAGAAGACGAGGAGCGCTGCGATAAGCTCGACCGGTTCACGGCTGCGGCCCAGATTCACCAAGAGGGACAGCTCGACCGTGTAGTATTTCTCCCCCAGAAGGACGATCGCCAATGCAAAGGCAAGCCCGCCCAAAAGGTTCATCCAGAGCGCCTTGCAGGAATTGTGGATCGCTTCATTCGTCTGCGAATAGCCGATCAGGAGGAAGGAGCAGAGAGACGTGATCTCCCAGAAGGTGTACATGAAGAGCAGATTGTTCGACATGACGAGACCGAACATCGCTGAAAGAAAGAGAAAGACCACGAAGAAGAAAAAGCCGCGACGGTCAGGGATCCCCGCATGCTTTCGATGGTACTGCGCCATGTAGCCCAAGGAGTACACTGCGATGAGCCCGCCGATGATGCCGGCGATCAGGATCATGATGATGGCAAAGTGATCGATGAGGAAATCCCATGATACATAGATGCGATCGCCCATATGCCATTCAAAGGCCGCCACGATCGCAAACTGCACAAGCCCCAGAAGCGCGATGCTGTAGCGTTTGAATTTCTTTGCATAGTAGCAGACCGCCAGGATGACAAGGAAGTCTGCCGCCAGCATCACCGCTTTCAGCAGCTCACTATCCACGCCGATCTTCACCGGCTCATCAAAGCAGGTGACGGCAACGGCAAGTGCGAGCCCCATCATCACCGCTGCCGAGCCTTTCACGAGCAGGTTGCGGAAGGAGGCATCGCGTGTCAGGAGCAGGATCACGGCCGTTGCAAGCGGCAAAAGAAACAGCAAGAGGGGTAGAAGCATAAGATCGACCTCCGAAGTGACCATGAGAAATGAGAGAGTCTCTCAATAAGTGCATGTGATTTATATAGTGTGTATACATATTTTTGCATATTCTTCGTATTGATATATACTTTATACTAAATGAATCAACAATGCAAGCGCAAAATGATTTCAATCGGCGCTGGCCAGAACGAAAAAGGGCAGCTGCGACAAAATGCAAAAGCAGCTTGTCGTATCTGCCCTCTTTGGGAAGTGACTGGGGACTGGGGACTAGTGACTGGGAATTAGTAGCTAGGGATTAGGGATTAGGAATTAGGGAATCTCGAGTGACTAGTGACTTGTGACTTGAATACCGCCTTCGGGCATCGCCACTGTCTATACTTCGCGGCGCTTCTATACGTTTATGCGTCGCACCACCATTTCGCATTTCTCATTTCTCATTTCTAATTTCTAATTCAAAGAGCAACATGCCCCCAAAACCATTGACTCACTGTTTCCCCAGCACATCCGCCATCACGCGCTTGAGTACCCTGATATCGAAGGGCTTTGCCACATGGGCATTCATGCCGAGCGCGGCGGCCTTCGCCTTGTCTTCGGCGAAAGCATTGGCCGTCATGGCGATGATGGGGATCTTCGAAAGCCTTGGATCCTCCAGATGGCGAATGATGGTGGTCGCCTTGTAGCCATCCATATTCGGCATCTGGATATCCATGAGGATGAGATCATACCAGAGCGGCTCTCGTTTCTCAAGCATTGCCAGACACTCGATGCCATCTCTGGCACGCTCCACAAGAAGCCCGGCCTCCTTTAGAAGCTCTTCTGCGATCTCTGCATTGAGATCATTGTCTTCCGCAAGAAGGATGCGGCGGCCTTGGAGTGCGGTATCCGGCAGGGCGGAGTCTTCTGCAGGGAATGCCTCTTCCGGCCCTTTGGCGATGCGGTGCGGGACCCTGACCGTAAAGGTGGTGCCCTTGCCCGGCTCGCTCTCGACCGCAATGGTGCCGCCCATGAGCTCTGTCAGCTTCTTGGCGATGCCCATACCGAGGCCAAAGCCCGGCCGTCGGCTCTCCGTGCTGCTCCTCTCGCGCGTGAAGGCTTCGAAAATGTGCGCGAGGAATTCCTTCTTCATACCGATGCCATTATCCCGGATGGTCGTCGTGAAGAGCTCGATGCCCTCTTGGGCCGGAGCGGAGCAGATATCGAAAGACACCCTCCCTCCGGGCAGTGTGTACTTGCATGCATTCGAGAGAAGATTCAGCAGGATCTCCTGCAGCTTCACCTTATCGGCATAGATGAAGCGCTGCGGCGTCCGAAGCGTCCTTGTGAAGGAGATCTGTCTGTCCCTCATCTGATTTTCAAAAAGGCAGCCGACAGACTCATAGAGCTCTTTCACGTCGATGATCGACTCCTCGATACCGATCTTGCCGCTTTCGATGCGCGCAAGCTCAAGGACATTGTTGATCAGAGAGAGCAGGAATTCACCGGACTTCTCGATCTTTTCTGTATAGTCCAGGATCCTCTCCGGCTCCGCCTTGTGCATGCGAAGCAGGTGGGAGAAGCCGAGGATCGCATTCATCGGCGTGCGGATATCATGCGACATATTGAAGAGGAAGGTGGACTTCGCCTTATTGGCGAGTTCGACCTGGCGGAGCGCTTCTTCCAGCTGCTGCTGTTTCTTCCTCTCCTCATGGATGATCTGATCCAGCGCGCGGTGGCCTATGATGACCTCGAAATGATCTTCATCCTGCTGAGAAAGCACCGCCCGCACTTCGAAATACTCATTCCCCGCAGGATTCGGACGCACATGGCAGCGGACGCTGTACATCTTATGCCGGAGAAGCTCCTCTTCGAGGCGAGCGGGTGAGAGGAGGACGTCCATCTCTTCGCGATCCGCCGCATGCACCAGATGCTCGCAGGCATAGCGGATCCATTCACTATAGCGATAATGCAGATCCTCAAGCTTTCGCCCTATGTGCGTATCCTCCATGCCCCGGATCAGCTCGATGGTATCCTGCCGGAGATCCGTCAGGAAGATCACAGAGAAATCCTGCCCCAGTGCATTCATCACGGCCTGGTTCTGCATCTCCTTCTGCTTGGCGCGGTCGATGGGATTCACCATGTACATGAGATCTTTCGCGCGTCCCTTCTCATCTCTCGTCTTCACGATGAATCGCGCCTGCCGCCACTCTCCCGTGCGCGCGCGATACGTGGTCGTGATGGTGTCTTCCTGCGAAAGGCGCTTGACAAGCGTCCTCGTATCCACAAAGTCGCGCATGTGGTCCCAATATTCCTCGGAAACGATATACTGCAGTATATCCTCAAATGCCTGCGACGCCGCACACACCTTCCCGCTCGTCTGATACCCTTCACCGACACTAGCGATCCTTTCGAAGGTGTCTTTTTCCAGATCGATGAGGTAGATCACCCAGTAGATCTTGCTGATCGTAGAAATGACTTCATTCGATCGGCGTTCCGATGCGAGTGCCTCCTCGAGACGCCGCTGGTGTCTGCCCTCTTCCCTGATCAGATCATCGATCGGCCGGATCCCGATGACGACCTTAAAGCTCGTCTCATCCTGATGCACGCGGATGGCCTTCAGCTCGAAGTATTCATTCCCCTCGCGGTTCCCTTTCGTACGCGCCCGATACGTGAACGTTTCTTTCAGTGCCAGATGCCGCATCAGTCCCTCAGGGCCCAGCTCCCCATAGAAATCCCCACAGGACTCTTTCACCAGCAGATGATCGCGGATGTATACCATACGCGCCCGATAAGAGAGCTTCTCCTTGGCAGGCAGAGCCTCATCGATATCCATGCCATGGCTGAACACCCCCTGCTTCACGACCTCTATCGTATCTGTCTTGAGGTCTGCGAAACAGATCACCGTGTAGTCTAAGCAGAGCGACTGCAGGATCGCATTCTCCCTAACAAGATGACGGAACGCCTGCTCCATAGGAGTTCCCGGCTCCGACTCCGCACAAAGTGTCTTGTCGAAGTTTCTGATCGACGCAAGGCAGTAACCCGGTGTCCCTGCCGGCATGATATGGAGATGGATGAAGCGCTTCGTCCTCTGGGCAAAGGTATCAAAATCCAGCGTCTTCCCGTGATAGGCCGCTTCGTAGTAGGGGAAAAGCCACTTGCCGCCGATCTTCGGCAAAAGCTCAATGCCCGATCTGCCGAGCAGCTTCTCAAGAGGGATAGAGAGATGCTTTGCTTCCGCCTCATTGGCATAGGCAAAACGCCAGTCCACCGGTTTTCCCGCCTCATCCACCTCGACATGGATGACATAGATGGGCACCGGACTCTCCCAGACCGCTGCCCCCAGCATCTTCAAGTAGACCTCGTCCTTCATGGCTTCCCCCTTACGGCACGCACAAAAAAAGCATGTATAAATTCTTTTTTATTATACATGCCTGCACAGGAAAAAGAAAACGAAAAAGATCCCTCGGCTGCGCTCGGGATGACGAAACGGGAAAGGGCCGCCCCATTCCTTTTCATCTCGCTTAGGGAGTGAGCCTCCGCCCCTTCGGGGCACCTCCTTCCGGGGGAAGGAGGGAGTATGCCGCCTTCTCGCATCGTCATTTCGAGCGAAAGCGAGAAATCTTTTTCGTTCGCGGTCAGGCAAAAGAGGCGAGGATGACGGATCACGGGAAGCACCGCACTCTCTGCGGCGTGGAATCACGGTGCTTCATGCAAACAGCTTTACGAAGGAAAACGGAAACGGCAAACGAAAAAGATCCCTCGACTGCGCTCGGGATGACAATACGGGAGAGGGCTGTCTCACATTCCCTTTCATCCCACGGCGGGAGTGAGCCTCCGCCCCTTCGGACCGCCTCCTTCCAGGGGGAAGGAGGGAGTATGCCGCCTTCCCCCCTTCGCCCTTTTTCCCCATTTAAATACCCGCACCGGATGGCGGCCGGTGCGGGCTGTATTTTTGGAGTCTTCGGAATGGTCTAGTCATAAGACCATAGGACTATGATCCTATGAGAATGCGGAACGGAACAAGCATATGTTCCTCAGAGATCCACCGTTGACAGCCGGTTTCACTCTGCCGGACCGCAGCCGGCAAGGAGAGATGGGAGCGCAGGATGGAAAATCATACAGGAACACATAAGGAAAGCACTGACCTCATGCGGAAAAGAAGAGCAAGCCTTGGTAAAAGGCGCACGGAAACGCAGATGCGCTATGACTTCTACAGCCCCCGACTCTGGTGCCTTGGGAGTCATGTCACGCTGCGAGGCCGCCCTCGTTCTTTCTTTCCTTTGCGTTCTTCCGCACCGGCTAGACAGATTTACCGGAGAGGACAGACAGAGCATCCCAAAGGCCTTCCCTGTGAAGCACGGGAAAACGCTCTCGGATCCTCCGTCTCACAGTCGAAAAATTTCGGAGACAAAGCTCATGAAAGAGAGTCTGCTCATTTCTCAGGCGATCGCTGCACCCATCCTGCCGATCTACTTTATCGGCGGCAAATGCCCCGGGCTCCTGATCCACACGCAGAGTTCTTTCGGACAGATTTTCTCATCAAACGATCTGACATGTCTACTTGGTTCTATTATACACCATTTTTCACTTGAAAAAGTGAACAATTTGACCTGCATGACAAAAGCCCCGCCGCCGCGGGGCTTTTCTGGCTATCGAAAATTTCTTGAGATGCTTATGAGAAACGAGGTTGCGTACCGTCCCATTGACCGCAGACGAAAGAGGGGACAGGTTCTATGGGTTCAACGGGGGCGGTGCGGCGCATTTCGTCATCCTGAGCGGAGAAAAACGTCGTATGTTAAGGAAACGCTGATTCAATCGCAGAATCAGTGTTTCCTTAAAAATGGCAAAAGATTTCTCGCTTTGCTCGAAATGACGATACGAGAGTCCCCCTAGTCCCTCATCCCTAGTCCCTGCTTTCAAACGTTTTGGGCTATCCTTTTCTCGTATCGTCATCCCGAGCGCAGCCGAGGGATCTTTCTTGGGAAACACTGATTAAATCGTTGTCAGATTTTACTCTTGAATTTTTATGCATAGCGAGGAATAACCTGACGCGAATAGCGAGCTATTTAAGGAAGGCTATGACGAAGCTATGTATAAAAATTCTTGTAGAATCTGACTCTGCGATTTAATCAGCGTTTCCCTTGCACTGCGGTCAGTATCACATAGGCACTAGCAGGGAAACGGCGTCTTGGTGCCACGTATTTCTGCGTTCACACATGCATCGTTTATCGGTCTGCAAGGAAGATTTCTCGCTTCGCTCGAAATGACGATACGAGAGTCCCCCTAGTATTGCGTTTTCTAAACAACTGGCATTTAAGTCAACATCCAAATCAAGTTAGGAGTGAGGAGTGAGGAGTGAAGGTACGGCGCATAAAATGAGGAAGCGCCGCGGAGGTTTGAAAACTAGCGGCTTTCTCGTATCGCAAACCTAATCCCTAGCTACTAATCCCTTGCTACCAGTCCCCAGTCACTACTCGTTTTGTTCCGCCAGTGCCTTCACGAGATGATATACCTCCGCAAAGGGCAGGTGTTCTTTTTCTGCGATGGCCTTCACCGATTCATACTCGGGGTAGAAGCGTCTCTCCCCGGGGAGGGCGACTTCCTTCACCTCCGCGATGCCGAAGGGCGTTTCCACCTGCTTCTGGTTGCGGTGAAGGATGGAGCGCATGACGCTCGGAAATTCGCGGATACCGATGGTCGTCGTTTCTTTGAAGATGATGTCCTCAAGCTCTTCCATCCTGCTCTTCTTGCAGATCACGGTGAGCTCCCATGCGGGACGGTTCTTCTTCATGTAGACCGGGCTGTAATGGACATCGAGCGCGCCGGCCTGCATAAGGCGGTCGATGGTATAGCCGAGCGCTTCGCCAGTGCTGTCGTCGATGTCGGTCTCGAGCTTCACGATCTCATCCTTGCCCTCTTCCATGGCATTCCCTTCGATGAGGTATGCGCGGAGGATATTCGTGCGCTCGGTGTAGGCTCTCTTGCCTGCACCAAGGCCTGTACGCACGATGCGGAAGGCTTTCGGCAGCTGGTGCGTCGTGCAGATGGCAGCCGCGATGGCTGCGCCGGTCGGCGTGACGTATTCCCCCTTCGCCTCCATGATGGTGAGCGGCATATCGTAGGCTTCGATGATATTCATGGTCGCCGGGACGGGGACGGGCAGCACGCCGTGCTGGCAGCGGACGGTGCCTCTGCCCTCGGTGAGACAGGGGATGATGACATCCGTGATCCCCAGGCTGTCAAAGGTGACCGCCGCGGCAATGATATCTACGATGGAGTCGATGGCACCGACTTCATGGAAATGCACCTCTTCCAGCGGCATGTGATGGGCGAGAGACTCTGCTTCCGCTACGATGTGGAACATCTTGCCCGCCAGTGCTTTCGCCGAGTCTGTCATGTCTGTCGCGTCGATGATGCCCATGATCTCTGCCAGATGGCGTCCGTGGTGGTGGTGCTCATGGTGATGATGAGGCTCTTCTTCGTGGCAATGGCAATGATGCGCTTCCTCGTCCTCATAACAATGGCAATGAGGCGCTTCCTCGTCCTCATGGCAGTGGCAGTGATGCGCTTCCTCGTCCTCATGGCAATGGCAATGAGGCGCTTCTTCTTCCTCATGGCAGTGGCAGTGATGCGCTTCCTCGTCCTCATGACAATGGCAGTGATGCGCTTCCTCATCCTCATGGCAGTGATGCTCTTCCTCCTGCGGGGCTACAGCGGTCACCGGCGCCGGGCCATAGAGGTAGGCCATATCATGGTCATGATTTTCATGGGCTGCATCCAGAATGACATTGAAATCACAGCACGCAATGCCGGATTTCTTGACGCTGGAGATCTCCACCATGAAACCGTCCGCGGGGATGGAATTCAGCGCGCGTTCCAGTGCCTCCGGGTCTGCACCGAGGTCGATCATCGCTGCAACGAACATATCTCCGCTGATGCCGGAGGAAGTTTCAAGGTATAATGTTTTTCCCATATGGTTTCTCCTTATTGATGACTGTTGTTAGCTGCCGTTATTCGGAAGGCGGTCAACGGGTCCCTCTTGCCATAAAGTGCGATGCTTCCATGCACCGCCGTTTCTCCTGTAAGACGTTTCGTATCTGCTGACGGAAATACCGATCAGATCCGTCCCATTTCCGCCAATCGGTTGATCTGTGTCGCCACATAGCCGGCGCCGAAGCCATTGTCGATATTGACGGTGACGATGCCGTTCGCGCAGGAATTGATCATCGTCAAGAGCGCCGAAAGGCCGTGGAAGCTGGCGCCATAGCCCACCGACGTCGGCACCGCGATGACGGGATTCTTCACAAGTCCGCCGATGACCGAGGCGAGCGCCCCTTCCATGCCTGCCACTGCGATGACACAGTTCGCACGGCGCACGATCGCCTCCTTCGAAAGGATGCGGTGGATGCCGCTGACACCCACATCATAGACACGTTCGACATGCGTCCCGAAGTACTCTGCCGTCTGCGCCGCTTCCTCTGCGACGGAAATATCTGCCGTGCCGCCCGTGCAGATGGCCACGCAGCCGATGTGCTCCTTCTCCTTTTCCAGCTTCAGGATATGCGACACCGGGTCATAGGAGATCTCCGGCAGGAATTCCTTCACGATCTCATACTGGTGGGGAGAGGCGCGGGTGCCGAAGACTTCCCCCTCCACCTCATAGAGCCTTCGGAAGATCTGTCCGATGAATTCGTCAGATTTCCCCTGGCAGTAGATCACTTCTGCAAAGCCGGAACGCTTCTTCCGATCCGTATCGAGCTTGGCAAATCCCATTTCCTCATAGGATCGCTCCGCCGGATTCTCACGGATGAGCACCTCTGCCGCAGAGAGCGACAGCGCGCCGGACTTCACTTGGGTCAATATTTCTTGAATACTCATATATGTGTCCTTTGGTTGATTGGTTGTTGGTTCAGGGTTCAAGGTTCAGGGTTAGTCCACGGAGCGTGCTGCCCTTTGATTGCGTTTGAAAGTTTCGCTTGAATGAGAAATTAGAAATGAGAAATGCAAAATGGTGGTGCGGCGCATAAAAATATAGAAGCGCCACGGAGTATAAATAGTGGCGATGCCCGAAAGTAATATTCAAGTCACCAGTCACTAGTTACTCGAGGCTCCTAATCCCTAGTCACTAGCCACCAGTCCCTATTTCCCATCCATCGACCCCGAGCGGAACCCTTCCAGGTCCATGGTCACGTAGCGAAAGCCCAGCGCATGAAAGCGTGCGATGACTGCCTCACGATTTTCCACGAGCTTTGGGAGCTGAGCGGGGAGCACCTCGATGCGGGCGATATCCCCATGGCAGCGCACGCGAAACTGCAAAAAGCCCAGATCGAACAGCAGCTGCTCAGCCGCTTCGACCGCGCGGAGCTTCTCCTCCGTGATCCTCGTGCCATAGGGGAAACGTGTCGCCAGGCACGCAAAGGATGGCTTATTCCATGTGGGAAGTCCTTCCTTCTCCGACAGGATGCGGATCTCCTCCTTCGTGAGCGCCGCCTCCTTCAAAGGGCTCACGACGCCCAGCTCGGCAAGCGCTTTCAGCCCGGGACGATAGCCCTTCGTATCACTGAAATTTGTCCCGTCGATGATATAAGCGATCTGATGCTCCTTCGCCAGCTCGCCAAGAGACGAGAAGAGATAGGTCTTGCACCAGTAGCAGCGATCCTTCGGATTGTCAGCAAAGCCCGGCGCAGCGAACTGGTCTCTTTCCACGATCACCTGCCGGATGCCGCGGGACGTGCAGAAATCCTTCGCCTCTTCGATCTCACGCGCGGGAACGGAATTCAGTTTCATCGTCACCGCGACAGCCTTATCGCCGAGCACCTTGCAGGCCTCATGAAGAAGAAAGGTCGAGTCCACACCGCCGGAAAAAGCGACGGCGGCCGAGCCAAGTGTTTTCAAATGTGCTTCAAGCGTTTTCTGCTTGAGAAGAATGCTTTCATGGATCATAGGAGAGTCTCCTTTGTTAGGGTTTAAGGTTCAGGGTTCAGGGTTAGCCCATGGGACGTGCTGCCCTTTGATTGTGGGTGAAAGCCTCGCGCTCTCTAGTGAGGAGTTAGGAGTTAGGAGTGGTGGTGCGGCACATAAAAACAGGGAAGCGCCGCGAGTATATATGGGGCGATGCCCGAAGGTGGCATTTAAGTCACTAGTCACTAGCCACCAGCCACTAATCCCTAGCCACTAGTCACTAGCTACTAGAATCCAGTCACCCGAAAATATACTTCTTTCGCGTCTTGAAAAGCAAGACAGAAAGTCCGACGGCCGTGACGAACCAGCTCAGCGGATACACCGTCATAAGGCAGTCAAAGTTGGGGATGGCAGGAAATACGGTCCCCATGTAAAGGATGCGGAAGCCGCAGATCCCGACGATCGTGATGAGCGCCGGAGAAAGTGAATTGCCAAAGCCGCGGAGATAGGCGGAGATCATTTCGATGGCCAGATTCAAAGGCTCCGCCAGAATGATATAGCCCATGCGGGTGACGCCATAGCTGATAACCATCACATCGCTGGTAAAAAGCGCAAGCAGCGATGGCGAAAAATACAGGATGGGCGCTCCGATGATGACGCAGACGACCAGATTCTGCAAGGTGGTGATGACCCCGACGCGGCGGCAGCGCGCCATGTCGCCGGCCCCGTAGTTCTGCCCGACGAATGTCGTACATGCCTGCCCGAACGCATTGACAAAGATATAGCAAAGAATATCCAGATTGAACGCCGCCGCCGTTGCCGCCATGACATCCGCGCCAAGGCTGTTGATCGCCGACTGGATCACGATGTTCGACAGACAGAAGACCGCCGCCTGCAACCCGGCCGGTGTGCCGATGCGAAGGATCTCCCGTAAAATATACAGATCAAAGAATGATGCCCTGCATTCCAGATGGATCACATGCGTGCTGCGAAGCAGGATCGTCACCAGCATGGCGGAAGAAAGAAGCGTCGCACATGTCGTAGAGATCGCCACAGCTGCCACGCCCTGATGAAAAAACGCCACCAGCGTGTAGCTGATGATGACCTTGATGACCCCCGCCGCCGCCAGACAGAAGAAGGGCGTCTTCGTATCTCCCTGACTTCGGAAAATGGCAGACGCAAAATTATAGACCAGGATCCCCGGCAGAGCCAGGAAAAAAATGCGCAGATACTCTGCCGAGAGCGGCATGAGCGCATCCGGCACCTGAAGCAGCGAGAGCAGAGACTCTGCGACAGCTTCGCTCAGACAGGTCATCACGATTCCTGCGGCAAGCGCAAAGGCAAGCGTCGAAAAGACCGCCCGATGGATCCCCTCCCGATTTTTCTTCCCTGTCATTTGGGAAATCACGACATTTGCCCCGATCGAAATGCCGATGAAAAATGTCACGATGAAACCAATGATGGGCGTATTGCTCCCGACAGCCGCCATCGCTTCCTTCCCGACAAACTGCCCCATGATGATGGTGTCGATGGTATTGAACACCTGCTGCAGCATGCCCGTCAGTGCCAGAAGCAGCGCAAAACGGATCGTTTTCCTTCCGATCGGTCCATGCGTCATATCTACTTTTTTCATATATACCTCTTACCCGGCAGGCAAAGGGCAGCGATCAGGAAGGTACAAGGGAAATCATCTCTGCGCCCCGAAGCCGCTGGATGGCCTGCTACATATATTTCTTATTATATCATTCCTGACAACCTGCCTTGCAAGCGCCGCCGCCTCTTGCCAAGACCGGCCATTGGCTCTATTATATAGAGGAACCGTCATTTATGCACATGCCTTCTGGCTATCGAAAGGCATGCCTAAATAGTGACCAGTGACTGGATTCTAGTAGCTAGGGACTAGTGGCTAGGGATTAGGAGCTTCGAGTGACTGGTGACTTGAATACGACTTTCGGGCATCGCCCCGTTTCGTCATCCTGAGCGACGAGAAACGTCGTATGTGAGATAACGAATGCCAGAACAGCTGCGACCTGAGTCGAAGGATCTCGGCGAAGCCGCCACGAGAGCCCTGAAGTTTGAAAGCAGACTATTCTTATTCCCTATTTATGAAGCCTCATAGGTTAAACGGGTTCTGAAGGTTCAAAAGGTTCACAGATTTCTCATCTTTCGTAAATACCATATATTCTAAAACTCTGCGGCGCATTTCGTCATCCTGAGCCCTGAGCCCTGGGTCCTGAACCCCGAACCCCGAACCCTGAACCCTGAACCCTTGTCCCTTTATTGATTTCCTCTAAGGAGGCATCGCTTATGGATCTATTCGGACACGAAGACCCGGAAGAATATATCGTCCGCCGCAGGCAGGAGATGGAGCGCCCCGCCGGCTTTGCCACGCACGAAGCGCTGAAGGAAGCCATCACCTCCTGCAGCCGCTGCCCGCTTCGCCGCGAAGGCGGTCTTGGCCCCGTGCTCTCCACCGGCCCTGCGGATGCCCCGCTCATGATCGTCGGCGAAGGCCCCGGGGGTGTCGAGGATGACTACGGCGGCCCTCTGATCGGCCCCTCCGGACAGCTGCTGGACAAGGCGCTCGCCTCCGTCGGCATCACCCGCGACCATGTCTACGTGACAAACATCGTAAAATGCCGTCCGCGCGGCAACCGCACCCCCACCATGGACGAAGGGCATTTCTGTGGAAGCATCTGGCTTTTGCAGGAGATCGCACTCGCACGCCCCGCCGTCATCATCGGTCTTGGCAAAGTCGCGCTCCGCTTCTTCCTAGGCCGCGAAGCCGGTATCATCCGCTCCCGCGGTCACTGGATCGATTTCCATGGCATCCCCGTCATGCCGACCTTCCATCCCGCTTACCTTCTCCGCCAGAGCGGCCGCGCACTGGTCGATGCGAAATGGCAGGTCTACTACGACCTCAAAGCCGCCAAGGAACGCGCCACCGCCCTCCGTCCGGACTGGGTATGGCAAAGCGACACCCCGCCAAACCTTTTGGACGAGCTTGCCGCGGAGCGAGCGAAACGGCACTCCCAGGGGTGATTTCCTCCCCGATCCCCATAGCTTCTGTAAGAAAGGACCCTTATGCATACACTCTTGACCATCCTCATCGGCCTTGCCATCGCTGGCTGGTTCCTCTACTGCCTCTACCGCATGCTGCGCGGCGCGCGCGGCAGGGACTGCGCCAGCTGTCACCTCGCCGGCGGCTTCGACTACAAAAGCAGCGCGCCTGTCAAGCCCGCTGACATGAAGCGCAAAGAGATAGTCACTGACACCGGCCATCTCATCATCGTCGACGAAGAAGCGGCGAAGAGACGCCGCGAACGGATACGGAGGATGATGGAGCAGCCAAAGGATGAGAAACGCAGCTGATAGAAGACGATACGGAAAAGCGGCACACTCCCTCCTTCCCATGGAAGGAGGTGCCCCGAAGGGGGCGGAAGTTGGCTCACTCCCTAAGCGGGATGAAAAAAATGGGAAACAGCCCTGCTCTCGTTTCGTCATCCCGAGCACAGCTGAGGGATCTTTTTCGTTTGCCGTTTTCTTTTTCCTGTGTACATACATCTGCATGAAACACCGTGCTTCCAAGTCGTTGGGAGTGCGGTGTTTCCCGTGCCCCCTCTTCTCACATCGCTTACCGGACCGCAAACGAAAAAGATTTCTCGCTTCCGCTCGAAATGACGATGCGGGAAGGCGGCACACTCCCTCCTTCCCATGGAAGGAGGTGCCCC
>ULVD01064763.1_pt1 | contig 17357 bp, 14 predicted proteins | sample 1959101 | NCBI WGS metagenome assembly ULVD01 (sample SAMEA4835777, study PRJEB28245) | human gut metagenome | biome: gut microbiome; material: fecal sample | place: Denmark | collected 2008
ATACTTAATTTAATAGTAATAATCAACCAATTCTGCCATTTCGTGCTGTATGGAATTATAGAACTGACCGTAGCATATTAGTGTAATATTTGATATAGGACCTTCTTTTAATTTTTCATATAGTTCTTTGTATTTATCACTTAATCTATAACCGTAAATATACCAACGGTCTGAAAAACTACCACCCTCTGGTGTAAAACAAATACAGAAATAAGCTACTTCTAACTCTATATAGTCATAATTATAGTAATCATCAAGTTCTGCAGTGCCGGTCAAAAGAAAATTTTTACCACAATAGGAAAACGGGTCATATTTAACATCTTTATATGTATCAAGCTTTCCATATGTATCTGTAAAAATGCCCTCTTTTGCTTCAATAAATGCTTTATGCAAATTGTTTATATTTCCATCTTTATAATATATATCGTCATTGCATTTAAGAGTACCATTATCTAAGAATACACCGACTGTTTGACCATCAACTGTATTAATTTTACTGCTTTCAACATCATATTTAATATTATATTGTTTACTCTCCAACCCTTCCACACTCATTTTAGAAATGAGCAAATCTACTATATTGTGAAAAGATTTATCACTTTTTCTTTCACAATTTTGCAATACTTTTTTAAAACACTGTGACAAAGTTTCATTAGACGAATATGAAAAGTCCCAGCTAAAGCAAGTTTCATCAACGAAAAAGCGTACTTTATAATACATTAACGAATCATTATATGTAGTCTCGCACACCCAAAAGGCTGATACGTATTGTTCAAAATCGTCCATACTCAAAAAACTTTTTAGTGTTTCTCTTTTTTCTATTTTGTTACTGTTTTCTGCATTTTTGTTAATGTTTTCTGGATTTTCACAGGCATTTAAACTTATTATCATAATACAACTTAGTATGAATGCAATAATTTTTTTCATAATTATTTTCCTCCTATTCAGTTAAAGCTATAGTATTACTATTCATTATTCTATTCAATTCTTACGAAGATTTTTGTTTTCCGCAGACGCTACATCTGTAGCCGGTAATAACTGTTTCATCGTATGATTCAGAATCCACTACCCACTTTTCCGTATCAAAGTACTCCCATCTCTCCACTATTTCGTATCGATCACGCAAAATTGAATATAATGCGGTATTTTCGTGGGCAGAGTCAACATGCAAATAATAATCATCCAGCGAAGAATATAGTGGTTGGTTATATCCGCACATAGGGCATCTATACTTACTGACTTTTTTTGCATCGGTTACGGTTTCATAATGGCCTGTTGCATCGTGATGGACTGTTTGAACGATAGCTACCCAAGAATGCCCCATGGAATAGCCTGATGTAATTCCGCATATCATGCAAATAGCTGGCTCTGTACACGTTGCCTCTTTCCATGTATGTCCCTTTGCGGAGCCTGATGTAATTCCGCATATCATGCAAGTAGTTGGCTCTGTACACGTTGCCTCTTTCCATGTATGTCCCTTTGCGGAGCCTGATGTAATTCCGCATATCATGCAAGTAGCTGGTTCTGTACACGTTGCCTCTTTCCATGTATGCCCATTGGCACAAGTGGTATTATTTACATTGTCGCTCTCATTTGAGTTATTGTCTGCGCTTGTGTTAGTCGGTGAGTTGTATTCAGTTTCTGAACTTTTGTCACCGTTCTCTTTCATGTCGGAAGAGGTATCTGTACCGTCAGCGTATGTTGTAAATCCAGCCAACAACTTTTCTATTGCACTTTGGTCGTTAGCCATACACTGGATTTGCACAAAATAATCATCTATTTGCCTAAATAGATTCCAAGATGTCCCTTTCCTATAAGGTTCACCATCTATATAGTTTTGCCAATCGCAACTTAGAAGTAAGTACTCCGTTCCGACAAGATTATATGTGGCTGACTCCCATGTGCGGTTGATGGTATAGTTCTGTATTTTAGATGTTGTTGATTTATCTCCATCTTCCACGCTCTTTTTATGCTCTTCGGCAAACTGATTTAATGATTTGTTACTGCTGTTCTTGATTACGAAGATAAACATAGATCGATTCTCGCTGTCGATCATCATTTCTACGATTTCTCGACTTTGAGATTCATTATATGCTTGTGCAGTTTCCGGAGATGCTTCAAAATCAGAGGAAATTTCAAAACGCAGATTCAACCATTCGCTGTAATATAATGATTCGGTAAATATACCCTGTTTGTAGGAGTTTGAAGCTTTAATAGGCTTATCATCAGTATTAGCTACACTAATATCCGAATTTTTGTTTATTGTTTCTGAATCGCTTTTACAACTTGACAGCAACATTGACAGCATAATTATAACCGCAATAAAACCATATTTTTTTTTTCATAGAATTATCCTCCGATATTTTTTATATCATTATGTTTTAAATTGTTAAACAAAAACTTAGTCGCCTCAAAGGATGCGTTTCGTTTCCCGTCAATCCGGATTTGTTCTATAGTATGTCTTGCCGATAAACTTCTTGGCGACAAAGCTCCGGTCAGTTTTGCGTCAGAAACCAAATAGAAAGTGCCGTTCCGATATCCGCTAATGTCGAATTTTTTCAAATCATTTGTGATTAAAGGAATCTCATCTGTAATTTCAACCAAATAATGCTCATGTGTTACCGGATTCTGTGTCCACACCAAGTCACCCGAATTCATATTCTGAAGAGAATTCCGTGCTGAGGTATATGACAGCTCTCCACAATACAACTTATCTGCTTTAAGCTTATATTCTTCCCACGAACTCACGCATTCATCAATCGCCCAGCCAATTGCCACCATAGACCTTTCGCGGCAAAGTTGGAATTTTAATTCCTGATCCCGATTTGTCTTCTCTTTGTCACGATTATCTTTGATGTTCATACACCAAATATTCACTTTATCTCTTCTTTTCGAAAATTTAATAGACGAAAATTATTTTTTAAATTCCAAACAATGCCTTCAATTCCGACAATTTATCCTTATATGGAAATTCCGCTCCCATCATCTTGGTACTATTTACAACATATCCGTTCTTACAATACACACAATAGGAACTACTTGGGGAAGTCGCATCGGGTAAATAGAATTGAACAGCAACCAATTTTATATCCCCTTCATTAAAAATAATTTCTGATTTATAATAATCACATACTAACCCCAAAGAATTATATACTTGTTGATTTACATACTTTTCAGCCGCATCAATTGATTTTTTTCCAAATATGTCACCTTTAATAAATCTCGTAATTAAGAATAGTATAACTAATACTATTACTATACGCATAACTATATTTGCAACACTTATTTGGCTGACATCTGACGGTTTATCTTGTTCGGTCATGTTTTTTCTCCTTTGATATTCAAGCGCAACATAATCATTATTATGTTGTATGTAAGTCAATTAAAAATAATTGTCTCAAATTATATAGAATAAAAAACACTTTAATTCAAGCCTTCTCTAAATTGTCAAAAAGATAATTTAAAAAAGGCTTTATTATCATGTTCATTTTTCAACAATTTTTTCTTTTTTCATACTTTTATTGGTTATATCACTTGACATTCTTATATTATTGCAGTATACTTTTATATGTACATTAGTTAAATATAATTGATGTTTTTTATTACTACAACATAATAATGATTATGTTGTAAGACTAATATATTACTTTTCAAATTATTAACTTCATATTTTCCATGCGGCGTCGATGTTCAGTCCCTGTAGAAATGATATAGATCCTTGTTGTGTTAATACTGCTATGACCGAGAATATCCGCAAGCTTTGCAATATCTTTTTCAATGCCGTAAAAAACGCGGGCGAATAAATGACGAAGATTATGTGGAAAAACCTTTTTAGAATTTACATTTGCTTCTTGGCATAATGCTTTCATTTCACGCCAAATGTTTGTGCGGCTTAAAGGCTTTCCTGTTCTTGTAACAAAAATAATACCTGTTCTTATATCTTGCTCTGCTGCATAACGGAGCAACTTTTTTTGCAATTCTTTTACTATGAAAACAGAACGTGTTTTAGACTTGCAGGAAACGATTGCTTCTCCGCATTTTACAGCCTCGACAGTGATATATTGCAGTTCGCTGACTCTGATGCCAGTTCCGCAAATCGTTTGTAATATCAAATTCAGCCGCTCATTGTTCTTTTTCTCAGCAGTTCTGCAAAGCCGTACATATTCCTCTTTGGTCAACTCCTTTTCTTCAGGACAGTAAATCTGCTGTTGAAGTTTGATTGATTTAACTTTAAGCTCATGCCAACCAAGAAAAACAAATAGACTGTTTATTGATGCCAACATAGAATTAACGCTCCTAACAGCATATTTTTTCTGCAAATATTGTTTATAACTGATTACTGTTTCTTTTGTTATTTCATTTTTGCCTGAAAAAGTCGCAAATGATTTTGTATCACGTAAATATTTTTCAATGGTCGCTCTACTTCTTTCCTCTAAAACTAAATATTCTTTAAATTTTTCGAGGATTTTTGAATTAATAACTCTTTTATTCATCATACTTACCTCTTAATTTTTATTATTTTACCCAAAAACTATAAAAAATAGTTGTTACTATTAATTTCTGAACAATCAATAACTAAAATAATGTGTAGATTGAAAAATCGCCGAATTGCTTGGCAAAATAATCCTTGCAATGCGGCACTTTTTCATTTTATAATAAGCATTTTCCTAATGTCTGATGTTCGCGTCGGTGACAAAAATTTTTATCTGTTTGTTCTGCGTACAAAAGCGGATGTCGGGGATATGATTCCCGCGGCATCCGCTTCCTTATTTATTATCAATATGTCGGAGTATCAAGTCTCCACTCGCCGCCCTCAAACACGAAGGTAAGCTGTTTTTTCATCCTGCCGTCCTTTACCTCAAGGGTGTCGTAATCAAGATATTTTCCGTCCGCATCCATTTCAACGGTCACGCGCGTGGCGCTGCTTGAGGAAAGCACCCGCATCGTTGAGTAATCATACTCGGTCTGCTTTTCAAAATACGGCTCAAATTCGTTGGATTTCAGGAAAAATCCGCTGTTGCCGCTCTCGTCCACCATGTAGCGCGCGCGGACAAGACCGATGCCGTCCTCGGCAAAGCCGTCAAAAATCGTGGTGTACACCGAGTTAAGGTACGCCTTTGAATACACCTTTTCCGCCAGCGTCTTGATGTCGTCAACGCTCTGATACTCGCAGTCGTCGCGCACATAGTCATAGTACACGGGGGATGAGGAATCGTACATTCCTATCCATTCCGGCTCGCTGTAATTCTCAAGGGTATAGTAATAGTCGTTTTCTTTCTGATACACATATCCCTCGTCGGGAACAGCTCCCCCCTCAAAGGTCTTTACGGCAAGATATTTGTTTTCCCGCAAGGTGCTGTCATAATATTTAAGCACCCTGCCTGAGTCGGAATCTTCATAATAGATATAATATGTTCCGCTTGCCTCGTCGTAAGACATAATATTGTTGCCCTCCACGCGCGGATAGGTGGGAAGCCCCGCGCCGAAAAAGATATCGTTCACCTCGCGCGACGCGTCGATAAGGGCGCAGAAAGTCTCCTTTACCTCGTCAAGAGATGGCGCTTTGCTCCCGCAGCCGCAAAGGGAGAGGAGCAAAGCCGCGATCAGAGCTGCCGCCCGCACAGCGGAGAAAATATTATGCTTTGTGAATGAAGTCTGTTTTTTCATTATTCTTCACTTTCGGACTGTTCATCCATATCCTCGGGGCTTACCAGATGCGCGTCTGCAACCTCGATCACCTCGGCAGCTGGAGCACCCTCGATCTCACCGGACGGTGTAGGCTCGCTCTCCTCAGGCTCTGTCTGGAGAGTGGTGCAGCTGACAATGCTCTGCCCTTCGGACATACGCATAACGATTACTCCCGCCGCGCTGCGCGAATATACCGGAATATCCTTTACCGGCGTGCGGATTATAGTACCGGAGTCTGTTATCATCATCAGGTCGTCGTCGTCAGACGCCGCGGCGATACCCGCGATCCTGCCGGTGCGCTCGGATACGTTGTGACATACCACGCCGTATGCGCCGCGGCTCTTCATAAGCCTGAAATCTTCAAAATCTGTGCGCTTGCCGTAGCCCTTTTCGGTGACGGTAACGAGCTTTTTGCTGTCGTCGACGGCAACGACTCCGGCAACATAGTCGCCCTCGCGCAGTCTTATGCCGATAACTCCGCGCGCGGTGCGTCCCATAGTACGCGCTCCGCGTTCGGTAAAGCGGACGGCAGAGCCGTCTGCGGTGGCAATGATTATATCGCTCACGCCGTGAGTCAGCATTACCGAGACCAGCTCGTCGCCATCATTGAGTCCGATGGCAATCTTTCCGCCGCGGCGCTGATATTCATATTCGGAAAGCAGCGTGCGCTTTATAATGCCCTGACGTGTCACCATTGTCAGGTATTTTTCGTTTCCGCCCTCAAAGCCGTCAATGCCGATAACAGCCGTTATCTTCTCGCCCGGCGCAAGCTCAAGGATATTTACTATATTTGAGCCTTTTGCTGTGCGTCCCGCCTCGGGTATCATATAAGCCTTGCGGGTGTGCACCTTGCCGGTGTTGGTGAACATCATAAGATTTGAGTGGCTGTTCATGACCAGCACCCTCTCAATGAAGTCCTCCTCCTTGGTCGACATACCGATAATACCCTTGCCGCCGCGGCGCTGCGCGGTGTAGGTATCGGCGGGCTGACGCTTGATATATCCCGAATGTGTAATGGTGATAACGCAGTCGTGCTTTTCAATAAGATCCTCAAGCACGATGTCGTCCGCCGCCTCAACTATCTCTGTACGGCGCTCGTCCGAGTAGCGGTTGCGTATTTCCGTCATCTCGTCGCGGATTATCTGCTTTATCTTTCCCATATCTCCGAGGATCCCCTCAAGCTCGGCTATCAGCGCGTACAGTCTTTCAAGCTCCGCCTCTATCTTTTCGCGCTCCATGCCGGTCAGTCTGCCAAGCGTCATGTCAACTATCGCCTGAGCCTGAACGTCGGAAAGCGAATATCTTTCCATCAGCCTTGCCTTTGATTCCGGAATGGAGGGAGAGGATTTCATAAGAGCTACTATTTCGTCGATGTTGTTTATGGCGATCTGATAGCCCTCAAAAATGTGGGCGCGCTGACGTGCCTTTTCAAGGTCAAAGCGGGTGCGGTTGATTATGACAGACTCCTGATGCTCGATATAGGCGTCAAGTATCTTCGGCAGCGGGAGGATCTTCGGCTCGCCGTCAAGCAGCGCAAGCATATTGACGGCGCAGGTATCCTGAAGCTGGGTGTATTTATAAAGCTGATTGAGTATGACCTGACCGTTTGCGTCGCGGCGGAAGCCGATGATAATGCGCATTCCGTTACGACCCGACTCGTCACGCAGCTCTGTGATACCCTCGATCCTCTTTTCCTTTACAAGATTGGCTATCGACTCGCAAAGCAGGCTCTTGTTTACGCCGTAGGGTATTTCGGTAACGATAATGCGGTGCTTGTCCTCGTCCACGTTTGCCCGGGCGCGAACCATTATCCGACCTTTTCCGGTGGTGTACGCTTCCTTTATCCCGTTTATGCCGTATATTATGGCGGAGGTTGGAAAATCCGGACCCTTTACATACTGCATCAGCTCCGTCACTGTGCATTCGGGGTTATCCATACGGTAAAGCGTCGCGTCTATCACCTCGCCCAGATTGTGCGGTGGGATGTTGGTAGCCATACCGACGGCAATACCGACCGAGCCGTTGACCAGAAGATTGGGGAATCTTGCGGGCAGAACCGTCGGTTCTTCAAGTCTGTTATCAAAGTTGCGGGTCATGGGCACGACGTTTTTGTCGATATCCCTCAGCATTTCGTCCGATATCTTTGCAAGCCTTGCCTCGGTATAACGGTATGCGGCAGCGCCGTCGCCGTCAACAGAGCCAAAGTTGCCGTGACCCTCTATAAGCGGACAGCGGAGAGAAAAATCCTGCGCCATACGTACCATTGTGCCGTAAACGGCGGCGTCGCCGTGCGGATGATACCGACCAAGCACATTACCGACTGTGGTCGCCGACTTGCGGAAGGGCTTGTCGTGCGTCAGATGGTCCTCATACATTGCCCAGAGAATGCGACGCTGACCCGGCTTCATGCCGTCCCTTACATCGGGCAGCGCCCGCGATGTTATTACCGACATGGAGTATTCAATGAAGGATTGCTTCAGCTCATGCTCCATATCTATATCAACAATTTTCTGATCCTTGAACGTCAGATCCTGATGATTTTCCACGATAAGTCTACCTTTCACTCACATATTTTATTATGCTGTAATTTTATTTTACCTTATTGATTGAGAATTTTTCCTATCAGCGCGCGGTCCGGCAGTCTGCTGCCCTCAAGCATTACCTTTGCGCTGCCGGCGGCTACGGCGAAGCGCAGGGCTGATTTTTCGTCCGCTTCGTAAGATTCTGAAAAAAATTCGGAAACATACGCCGCTAAAAAGCTGTCTCCCGCGCCCGAAAAACCGCGCAGGTTCACCCGCGGCGCCGGGCAGAAAAGCACCTCTTTTTGATTGGGAACAGCGCTCAGCGCGCCGCTCTCTCCGAGCGTACACAGCACGCGGACGGAAAAGAAATCACTGATCTCTCCACATATATCCGCCGCTCTCCTGACCACGTCCGGGATTTTCCACAAGGGTTTTTCCGCTTCTTCCCAAGGGTTTTCCACAGGTATTATCTGCCTTTTTGACCCGATCTTAAGCCCGGAGGCTATAAAAAGCTCCTCCGCTTCGCGCAGATTTGGCTTGATTATGTCAGGAAATGCTTCAATTCCGCGCTGCATTGCTTCTCCGTCGCAATCAAGCACGCATTTTTTGCCTTTTTCGTGCAATTTTTTTATCAGAAAGTTATACACACCTTTTTCCACACCCTGTGGAATACTTCCGCACAAACAAACAACCCCGGCGCGGGTCTCAAGCAGTGCGGAGACAAGTGCGTCGCGCTCGCTTTGCGACACGGGACCGCCGCGTGAGTTCAGCTCGGTACACACCCCGCCGCCGTCTATTACCTTAACGTTTTCGCGCAGTCCGCACTCGGCTTCGGTATAGTAAGATCTTATACCCTCAGCGGCGATCAGCTTTTCGCAGAAATCGCCGTAAACGCCGCCGGAAAAGGAGTAATATTCAACCTCGTTTCCGAGACGCGAAAGCAGTGTGGCTGTATTTGCTCCCTTTGAACCGGGATGAAGGTATGTCGCCGACGCGCGGTTGAGCTTTCCCGGCTCAAGCGCGGAGTGAAGCTCGATTATCCTGTCAACTCCGGGATTTAGAGAGAGCACGGCAAAGCTGTTTCTTACCTCAGTTTTATATTTATCAGGCAAAAATACATCCTCCGACGCTAATTTTCGCCGCCGGACGCAGATCATCCACTGCACAGCGGCACTACCCTTATATTATATCAAATTTATACCTTAATGTCAAAGGAAATCGGCTTTTTTTCTTGCATATTTTTTATTTATATGATATAATATAATAAATAATAATTGTTCAGAGGTCTTCAATGGCATACTACGACGATATGTGCGAGGTCTGGGAGCTTGTCCGCGAGTCTTTTCACGATAAGCTGTCAAGCGAAACTATAAATCTGTGGTTCGGTAAGCTCAAAATTGTTTCCTTTTCGGGGCGGGAGCTTACCATGTCAATTGAATCTCCGTTCAAATATGATATCATCCGCGCCAAATATCTCGATGAGATCAAAAAAAGGTTTTCAAATATACTGGGCTTTGAGATCGACGTAATTCTTTTTCTTGAAAACCGCGACGAGGAGCTAAAGGTAAACGAGGAGCGCTTGCCCGGGCAGATGGGCTCGACCATGCCGCCCTTCAATTTCGAATATACCTTTGACAATTTCATAGTCGGAAACTCAAATAAGTTTGCACACGCCGCGGCAACTGCGGTGGCGGCGGCTCCGGCAATGAATTACAATCCCCTTTTTATTTACGGTCCATCTGGACTCGGCAAGACCCACCTGCTTTACGCCATAACAAATGAAGTAAAAAAGAAAAAGCCGAACGCACAGATCATATACATAAAGGGTGAGGACTTTACAAATCAGCTTATCGAGGCGCTTGCAAACCAAAAGACCTCCGAATTCCGCAACACCTACCGCTCCTGCGACATGCTGCTCATTGACGATATTCAGTTCATAGCCGGAAAGGTATCGACTCAGGAGGAATTCTTTCACACCTTCAACGCCCTTTATGAGGAGCATAAGCAGATAATCCTGACCTCCGACCGTCCGCCGCGCGAGATAAAAACGCTTGAGGACAGACTCAAGACCCGCTTTGAGTGGGGTCTGCTTGCCGACATTCAGCCGCCGGATCTTGAGCTTCGCATTGCAATAATCAAAAAGAAGGCGGAGCAGGTCAATGTGATAATTCCCGACGAGGTGCTGAATTTTCTTGCCGAGAACCTCCGCTCAAATATCCGCCAGATCGAGGGAGCGATAAAAAAGCTTGGCGCACTTGCCTTCCTTTCGGGGCGTGAGATATCAATGGAGCTTGCGCGCAGCTGTATTTCCGAGCTGCTGGGCGGCGAGGAGCCGGTCAGCGTAACGGTAGATAAGATATTTGCCGCCGTTTACCGCAAATACGGAATACCCAAAGAGGAGCTTACCGGCAACCGGCGCACGCGCGAGATAGCACAGGCACGGCATATTGCAATTTATCTTATCAGAAAGATAACGGAAATGTCTCTTCCCAATATCGGCAAGATATTCGGTCGCGACCACACCACAATACTTTCCTCCTGCGAAACGGTGGAGAAAAAGCTGCACAGCGACGCCGTGCTTGCAATGGACATAAACACCATGATAAAAGAGGTAACGGGGGATGAAAAGCTAAAGTGATCCGCTTTAACTGAATTTTTCCCCTGTGTAAAACATTCTTGTCTTTCCACACCTTTTCAACATCGACCTGCGGCTTTTTTCCGGCTTTTGTGTGTCCCGGTGCAAAAAAGTGTTCGCATCACAAATATCCGTTTTTTACGTTCTCAGTGGCAAAAAAACGCGTTTTCCGGGAGTATTCAGGTCACAGCCAAAAATAATTCCGGATACTCAACAGACTTTTCCACAGTTTCAACAGCCCCTACTGCTATTACTACTGTTTTTATGTTATTAATTATTTTGTTTTCTTGAAAAACGAAAGCGGCGAAGAAAAAACGAAGCCGCCGAAAAAACAATCTTACTTCCGGGGAAAGGAACCGAAACATGAAAATAATATTCAACCGTCAGGAAATAATAAACGACGTAACTCCCCTTATGTGCGCCGCGTCGTCCGCGCGCTCCTCTATTGCCGCAGTAGAGGGTATACTCTTTGAAGCGGAAGCGCCTTCAACCGTAACAATGACTACATACGACCTTGAGAAAGGCGTGCGCACCACCGTCGAGGCAAATGTCCTTGAGGGAGGAAGCTGTGTCATAAACGCACAGAAATTTTTGCAGTCGGTAAAGGTAATGAGCGGTGAGGAAATAACGCTTTCCGTCAACGACCGTCTCGGTGTTACCATAACGAGCGGCAAGTCCACCTACCGCATGACGGCGCTCGCCGCCTCCGAATTTCCTTCTCTCCCGGCGCTCAGGACCGAGCTTGGCTTTACAGTGTCGTCAAAGACCCTCCGCAGCATGATAGGAAAGGTCATGTACGCCATGGGAGTCAACGACCAGAGGGTAATTCTCAACGGAACATATTTCAAGGTTTCGGACGACGAGCTGCTTGCCGTCGCCTGCGACGGCTTCAGGCTTGCCAAAAGTGTTCGAAATGTTGATTTCGGCAGGATAAACGATGATGAATCATCTCTGCATTTTGCCTATGTCGTTCCCGGAAAGACCGTAAACGAGCTTTGCCGTATGCTTCCCGACGACGACGATATCTCCGCCGCGGTATATATGGGAAGAAAGCACATGGTATATGTCATTGAAGGGCTTACCTTCTTTACCCGCCTTATTGAGGGCGAATATATCGACTACGACCGGATAATAATCAAAAATCACCGTATAAAGGTCACCTGCCCGAGGGATGTACTGCTTTCTGCGCTTGAAAAGGCAGCTATCGTGACCGAGGAAAAGATAGTCGGTGCGGGGCGCACACACGTCAAGCTCACGCTTGAGGGAGAGCTGCTCAAGATCACGGCGGATTCCTCGCTCGGCAGCAGCTATGACGAAATTCCCGTTGTGCATGAGGGAGACGATATAGTCATAGCCTTCAACAACCGTTATCTTATCGACTCGGTGCGCTCCTGCGACACCGAAACGGTGGAGCTTCAGATGTCCACTCCTCTTACAAGCGTCAATATCCTTCCCGTAAACGAGGACGGCACAGCCGACGAAAACGATATCTTCTTCCTTCTTCCGGTCAGAATGAAAAGCTGAAGGAAAGACACATGATATGCACCTCGGTACTTGCGGAAAACTTCAGAAACATTGAAGAAAGCCGCGTTGAATTTTCTCCCGGTGTGAATATCCTGCACGGCGACAATGCGCAGGGAAAGACCAATCTTATCGAGGCTATCTACTTTGCCGCCATCGGCAAGTCCTTCCGCGGTGCTCACGAGTCGGATTTTATCCGCTTTGAGCAGAAAAGCGCGCGTGTTGAGGTGTCCTTTGCCGACTCACTGCGCGGGCAGTGCATCGGTATGGAGTTTTTCCGTGACAAGCTGCGCCGCGTAACGCAGAACGGTGTAAAGATAACCCGTATGTCCGAGATAGTCGGGCAGTTCCGCGCCGTGCTTTTCTGTCCGGAGCACCTCAATATAATAAAAGAAGGTCCGTCAATGCGGCGGCAGTATCTTGACGTCGCCATCTCTCAGCTGCGTCCGCTGTATATGCGCTCGCTGCAAAAGTACAATCATATTCTGGCACAGCGCAACCGCCTGATAAAGGCGGCGGCAGACCCTTCGAGCAGGCGGGATTTTGAGGAGACGGCAGAGTTCTGGTCGCGTCAGCTGGCTCACGAGGCGGCGTTCATCACCGTTTCAAGGGTAAAGTACCTTGAGCTTGCCGCGCGCGAGGTCGAAGCCTGCTTTGCGGAAATGACGGGCGGAAAAGAAAAGCCGGAGCTTGAATATTCCCCTTCCGTGCGTATGAAGGAGGAGGATATGAGGGACGAGCGGCGCTGTGAGGAGATATACGCGGCTCAGCTTGATTCAAATCACGACCGTGAGATAGCCGTGGGCGCGACGCTGTGGGGCGTACACAAGGATGATGTGGAAATAAGGATAAACAGCCGCCCGGCGCGTCAGTTTGCCTCACAGGGGCAGCAGCGCTCGCTCGCGCTCTCGCTTAAGCTGGCTGAGGGGGCAATATCCCGCAGGGACAGCGGCGAGGAGCCGGTATTTCTGCTTGACGATGTGTTTTCAGAGCTTGACGCGGGACGGCGGGCGTATCTCACAGGTAAAATGAAAGACAGGCAGATAATTCTCACCACCTGCACCGAGCATGAGGACGGCTCCGAGATCACGGATTTCGGAGGAGCAAACGTGATAACGGTCAGAAGCGGAGAATTTATTCACACGGGGAAAGAAAACTAAAATGTATCTTCACGTAGGAAACAATAAAAATATACGCACGCGGGATATAATCGGGATATTTGACACCGACAGCGCCACGGTATCCGCTCTTACGCGCAAATATCTTACCGCGGCGGAAAAGCGCGGCGAGGTGGAGGCGGCGGGAAGCGAGATCCCGAAATCCTTTGTGCTTTACCGCGTCAAGGATCCCGTCAGCCGCAAGGCATCCACCCGGATATGCTTTTCACAGCTTGCCGCCGCGTCGCTGAAAAACCGGACCGAGGACAAGCTCGGAGTGTAAGCGGCAAAAGCGGGTCTTTTATCCGGCAGATGACCGGAACAAAAAAGCAGAAACCGCCATAAAGGCATAAGATAAACCGAAAGGACGATCAAACCAAAATGAACGACAAGACCAAAAACAACACGGACGGTATCATCGACACCCCCGACGTAAATTCCTCCGATGAGGCAACAGAAGCCGCAGAGGTTGCGGAAAACGTGGGAGAGCTCGACGTTGAAGCCGCAAAAGCGGCGCTTGACCCGGAGGATGAGGTGCTTGATACCGTTGTAGCGGACGAGGCATACACCGAAAGCCAGATACAGGTGCTTGAGGGACTTGAGGCTGTCCGCAAGCGCCCCGGAATGTACATCGGAACAACTTCGGTGCGCGGACTGCACCATCTTGTCAATGAAATAGTGGATAACTCGATAGACGAGGCGCTTGCCGGTCACTGCGACCTGATAAAGGTAACGATAAACCCCGGAAACAGCATCACGGTAGAGGATAACGGGCGCGGGACCCCCGCCGGTATACACCCGACGCAGGGCATTCCGACGCCGGAGGTGGTATATACCATCCTTCACGCGGGCGGCAAATTCGGCGGAGAGGGATATAAAATCGCCGGAGGTCTTCACGGCGTCGGCGCATCCGTTGTAAACGCGCTGTCCGAGTGGCTGGAAATGGACAACGTATACGAGGGCATAAGATATACCGAAAGATTCGAACGCGGACATGTTGCGCGCGCCTTTAAGTGCGAGGGCGAAGCACCCGATAAGCCCCACGGGCTTAAGGTGACCTTCAAGCCGGACCCCGAAATTTTTGAAACCACCGTTTTTGAATATGATATTCTGCTCAACCGTATGCGCGAGCAGGCGTTTCTCAATGCCGGAGTAAGGATAAAGCTCATTGACGCGCGATGTCCGGACGGCGGCGAGCCTGTTGAGGCAGATCTGAAATTTGACGGCGGTATACGCAACTTTGTCAGCTATCTCAACGCGCAGCGTCACAATCAGCTCATCCATCCGGAGGTCATATATATGCGCGGCGAGCGCGGAACCTCCCTTGCCGAGGTGGCGCTTCAGTACAACGATTCATATCAGGAGACGGTGCTGACCTTTGCCAACAACATGAACACCGTAGAGGGCGGAACGCACGAGACCGGCTTCCGCACGGCTCTTACCCGCGTCATAAACGATTACGCCCGTAAAAACGGAATGCTCAAGAGCGCCGATAAGCAGCTTACCGGCGACGATGTGCGCGAGGGTATCTGCGCTATCGTCAGCGTAAAGCTTGAAAACGCGCAGTTTGAAAGCCAGACCAAAGCAAAGCTCGGCAACTCAGAGATAAGAACTCTGGTCGACAACACGGTATCAGCCCGCCTTTCCGAATATTTCGAGGAAAATCCCGCGACCGCAAAGGCAATAGTCGAAAAGACCATAGCAGCCTCCGCCGCGAGAGAAGCTGCCCGACGCGCGCGTGAGCTTACCCGTCGCAAGAGCCTGCTTGAAGGCTCGACGCTTCCCGGAAAGCTGGCGGACTGTCAGGAGAGGGACGCCTCTCTTACCGAGCTGTATCTGGTCGAGGGAGACTCCGCAGGAGGCTCGGCAAAAATGGGACGTGATTCAAAGTTCCAGGCCATCCTTCCTCTGCGCGGTAAAGTGTTGAATGTTGAAAAGAGCCGGCTTGACAAGGTGTATTCAAATCAGTCGCTCATACCGATAATTCAGGCGCTCGGCTGCGGTATCGGCGAGGATTTTGATATTGAAAAGCTCCGCTACGGCAAAATAATCATAATGAGCGATGCTGACGTTGATGGCGCGCACATTCAGATACTTCTGCTTACCTTCTTCTTCCGCCATATGCGCCGGCTGATAGACGACGGTCATGTTTTTTTGGCACAGCCTCCGCTTTACAAGGTCTATAAGCGCAGCAAGCAGGGCGGCGAAAAATACGCGTTTTCAGACGCTGAAAGAGATAAGTATATAGCCGAGCTTGGCACGACGGGCGTTGAGGCTGACCGTTACAAAGGTCTTGGTGAAATGGATTATACTCAGCTTTGGGATACCACAATGAACCCCGAGACACGCACGTTGCTCAAGGTCACGGTCGAGGACGCCGTTATGTGCGACGAGCTGTTCACTCTGCTTATGGGAGATAAGGTCGAGCCGCGCCGCGAATTTATCGAGCAGAACGCAAAATACGCTCAGAATCTTGATATATGATACGGGATTCTGTTTTGTTCCTGCATTATCAAGCATACATTGTAATAAACACGAGGAAAAACTATGATTCTTTACAATACACTGACACACGAACGCGAGGAATTTGTCCCCAATGAGCCGGGCAAGGTGAAAATGTACACCTGCGGTCCTACCGTTTATCATTACGCCCACATAGGCAACCTGCGCTCCTACATCATGGAGGATGTGCTTGAAAAATATCTTAAATATTCCGGATATGATGTTGAAAGAGTGATGAATATCACCGACGTCGGGCATCTGACAAGCGACGGCGACACCGGAGACGACAAGATGCTCAAGGGCGCGCGCCGCGAGCACAAAACGGTGATGGAGATCGCAAAATTCTACACAGACGCTTTCTTTGAGGACTGCCGCAAGCTGAATATTAAAAAACCGGGCATCGTTCAGCCCGCCACAGGCTGCATTGCGGATTTTATTCATGTAATTGAAGGCCTGATCGAAAAGGGATACGCCTACGAAGCTGGCGGAAACATTTATTTTGACACCTCAAAGCTCGATAAATACTATGTTTTTCACGATTTTGAGGAAGAGGATCTGGCGGTCGGCGTGCGTGAAGGCGTCGAGGCTGACGCAAACAAGAGAAACAAGGCGGATTTTGTGCTTTGGTTCACAAAGTCCAAATTTGATTCTCAGGAGCTTAAATGGGAAAGCCCGTGGGGAGTGGGATATCCCGGATGGCATATTGAGTGCTCCTGCATCGCGCTGAAATATCTGGGCGAAAAGCTGGACATTCACTGTGGCGGAATTGACAATGCGTTTCCTCACCACACCAACGAAATTGCCCAGAGCGAGGCATACATCGGGCACAAGTGGTGCAACTACTGGTTCCATGTGCTTCATCTTAACACCAAGAGCGGAAAGATGAGCAAATCCTCCGGCGAGTTCCTTACTGTCTCACTGCTGGAGGAAAAGGGATACGACCCGCTGGCATACCGCTTCTTCTGCCTGCAGTCGCATTACCGCAAGTCGTTGGTATTCTCTTATGAAAACCTTGATAATGCCGCCACAGCGTATAAAAAGCTGACGGCTAAGGTCGCGTCTTTGCTTGCCGAGGATAAAAAGGACCCTCAGGAGGTTGACCCTGCGGCGCTTGCGGAGCTTAAACGCCGCTTTACCGACGCGCTTGACAACGACCTCAATACATCGCTTGCCGTTACGGCGGTTTACGATGCGCTCAAGGCGAAGACAAACGCCGCTACCCGCCTTGCCGCGCTTGACAATTTTGACCGCGTGCTGTCTCTTGATTTGATCGGAGCGGCTCAGCGTCAGCTTGTCGAAGAGGCAAAGCGCGCCGCCGACTCCGCAGCGGCA
>ULVD01081730.1_pt1 | contig 17136 bp, 17 predicted proteins | sample 1959101 | NCBI WGS metagenome assembly ULVD01 (sample SAMEA4835777, study PRJEB28245) | human gut metagenome | biome: gut microbiome; material: fecal sample | place: Denmark | collected 2008
CTTTCAAAATATTACTAAAGACTTAAAAGAAATATCTGAAGATTATATTTGCGATTATTCTTTGAACTTTTCTTTTACAGATGAAAACTTTATGAATGAACTTTTCGGTAAAATTAAACAAGGTATTTCTAATCCTTTATCTAATGAGAATTTTTTAATAAATACTATAACAAAAAATGATCCTAATGGTGAAAAAATAGTTGGTAATAAATATGATTTTAAAACTAATAATTTATTTACATATTTTTATATTATTCTTTATCATATAGTATTAAATGATATTGATTATATAAAGAAATGCCAAGTTTGTGGTAAATACTTTTTCTCTGATAAGAATACTACTTTATATTGTAATGGTAACTATTCAGATGGTATTACTTGTAAAGAATATGGAATAAAAACATCTCAAAAAAGAAAAGAAAATGAAGAACCTGTATATGGTAAATACAGACAAATATATGCAAAAAAAGCTATGGCTGTAAAAAGAAACCCAGATATTGAATGCTACAAAACTAACTATGAAAAATGGAAAAAAGAAGCTAAAGAATTTATTAGTAATATTAAATCCGGTAAAAAAAGTTATGATGAATTTGATAGATGGTTAGTGAAAACTAAATAAGCATAGACTTAAAAAATGTCTATGCTTATTTAGTAAAAATCACTATAATGTTGCTTTTCATATTCAGCATGTTCATGATAAGTATTTGCTAACTCTCTAAGAGTATTAGCAAATCTAAAATAGTCCATTTGGCAGAGTTCTGCCCTCTTTTTCCATTTTTTCTCTTGATTAAGCCATACTGTTCCTTCTTTATCCACATTAACAACACCTAAAGCATTAAATGCTTGGGTTGAATATCCTTTTCTAACTTCTTCATTTTCATCTTTATTTAAAATTTCAGCTACATTTCTGTCAATCCAAAATCCATCTGGATCTTCTTTAGTATAATAAAAGACATGTCCTATTGACATTAATGCAACTTCTAATCTATCATTTTCTTTTGCAATCTTTGTCGCATTATTAAACCATTTATTCAACTTACTTTTATTCATCTTTCCATCTTTATCATATCCTGGTACTAATCTCCAAATATTTAATAATCTATATGCATTACTAGCTAACTTTTCATTATCATTTTGATTATTCTTTTTATCTTTATGAGCTTTATAAATAAGACATAATACATCATTAAATATTTGTGGTTCTTCGCTTAGTTTTCTTTCTATTGTTATTGGTCTATAATCATCATACTCACTTAAAATAGGTAGATAAGACCATTCTATCCCAAATAATTCATCCTCAGCATAATCATTATCTTGCAAATCCTTAATTAACTTTTTTATATCATATATATCTATATAATTTATATATTCCTGTTTTTTTAAACAATTTTTTAATACTATTATTGATAATTCTCTAGAAAATTGTTTTTTTTCAAATAATGCCATATTAATTAATTCAAGTGCCTTTACTGGTCTATCAGCTTCAATCAATTTTCTGATTACATAATCGTAACTACTATCATCTCTTATAACTCTAATATCTGCATTTTTCCAGTATTCAAGTTCATCTTTTCCAAGCCATCTCGTTACAAATTCCCATGTTTCTTGAGTTTCTTGCAATTGCATTAAAAATCTTACTTTTCCTGCAATTGATAAAATAGATACATCTAATTCATCTATCCAGGTATTTTTTTCATTTATAACTTTTGACTTCACATATCCCTCTGCTATTTCACTTTGTTTATTGTTTAATAACTTTATTATCTTTTTTTCACTTTCTTTATCAATTATTATATTTGCTAATGCAAATCCAACTTTAAATGGATCTTTAACTGTATATGAAAATTTTATTACTTCCTCAATCCCATCTGTTAATAATAATTCAACAGCCTTTATTTGATCATTTAATATTCTTTTTTCCATATCTTCATAGGTTTCTTGTTCGCTGTCATAAAGATTCCAATATTCTTTATTAAATATTCTTTTTAAATATATCTTATAAGATATTGGCTTTACTTTTTTAGACATTTCTTCAAGTTTATTAACTGCCTCTGAAGGTAATGCCCAATCTGATTTTGAAAATTTTTTATGTTTTGCTATTATTTTCTCTATCTCATCCCAGATTATATATTTTTCCTCATCTTTCATATTAATTACATCAATAGAAGTAACTTTGTTATATATTTCATCGAATATTTCTTTTGGCACATCCTCCATTATATTAACTAAATCTTTAATTCTATTTATATTATTTTTAGAATAATCGATTGCTAATTTTACATATTCATTATATTCTTTATACAATTCTCCATTTGTTACCTCTACTTCTTCCACTAATCCATTCCATTTTGGTTTACATATTGAAGAACTAGTTCTCTCAACATTTGGCATAAGTTTCATTAGTAGTTTCCATCCAATTTTTGGGTATTCGTTCAATGTCATAATAACAACTGCTTTTCTTAATGTAAAATTTGCTTGAGTTTGTGGATACCATGGAAGAATAATTCTAGTCATTTCTTCGACAATGTTTTTATCATATTTTTCCAATTTGCAATATATTTCAAATACATTCATTAAATTATTAGAATCCCATACTAGTATTTGAAGACTCCAATATAATCCTGAAGTATAATTTGTAATTGTAATTCTCTCTTCTTTTTCTTCAAATAATTTTTTTATATTATCTTTATCTCTTATTAAATTATTTATTTGCCTTAAATATTCTTTTCCATCAATCTCTGCTAATATCATAAGTAAATCATCTAACGTTGCATACAACTTCCAACTTGCATTTTCTAAAATCTCTCTATCTATACTCCAAAAAGATTTTTTTAATTCTTGTTCACAATTAGAAAACTTATATAATATGGACTTCATATATGAAAATGTTTCTAATGATGATTTTTTTATTGCTTTTGAATATAACATCTTCTTACCAAGTATTGAACTCATCATTCTTTTATCTGGTTCTAAGTCAAATCTTGGATCTTCTTCTTTTAGCATTTCTATTGTTACTTTTCTAAAATTTTCAATATCATTGTCAAAATAATCATCACAATATCTTTCTATTAATTCTTCTTTCTTTTCTATTTTCCAACAATTATTCTTATAAGAAACATATTCAGATTTTTGTGATAATAGTCTTTTTATTGTTTTTATCCAAACATTATAATCTTTACCTATTACTCTACTAATAATTTCCCTTTCATTTTCATTTTTATCATTCCAAGTTCCAAATAAAGCACAATTTTTTAGAACCTCTTTAAATTCGTCATCTACTTGTGTTGTACTATATGAAAAGACCTTTTTATTTTCAATATTTTTTATTTGTTGATCTTGTTCATAAATTCTTCTCCTGTCATATTCATTGAGTAAATACTTAACACTTCCTTTTCTAATATAAGCTGTCGATGCATATACTTTTTTCTTAATATCATTTTTTTCTTCTTCTTTTGTTACTGTTTCATCGGGATAATCCTTTATTATAGAATATACCCTCTCCATATTGTCCTTACTTATTAAGATATATCCAAAATATTTTTCTTCAAATTTATATATACCTGTTTCAACATGTGGTCTTGGTTGAATCATTTCACATAAATCTTGATAATATTTATCATCATCCATACGTTTTTTTTCTATTCCTTTTTTATATTTTTCTTTATCCACCACACCAATTACTATAAATTTATCTTTTCCATAGCTATCAGTACAATTCAAAAAAGAACATACATCTTTTATAAATTCTGCTTTATGATCATTATCATAAGGAAATAATTTATAATCCAACCATGAACTCTCAGATGGTAAATTTGTTAATATATTCAATAATTCTTTTTCTTGTTCTTCGTTCATTACATCCTCCTATTACTTTGTCGCATTATATCATTTTTTCTGCTAATATTCCAGTATTACCAACAAATTCAACATTTTTTCTTTTCGACATTTTTCTACATTTTATTTACATATAATTCCAAAGCCAATATATTTAATAGCTAACTCTTGTATTTTGTTAACTGCTGTGATATCGTATTGTCAGTTAACAATTGCATTCTCCCTACCAATTAACTAACTCGAAAGGAGTTGAAAAAGGTAATGGCTGGGAGTATAGAAAAAAGAGACAAAAATAGTTACAGGTTAATAGTTTGTCATGGTTTTAATTTAGATGGTAAGCCTATACGTCATACTAAAACAGTTCATGGAACTAAAGCGCAAGCTAAAATTGAACTTGCAAAGTTTGTTGCTGAAGTAGAACAAGGAACAGTTATTGAAGGTAAGTCTATAACATTTAAAGAATTTACAGAAATATGGAAAAGAGATTATGGTTCAAAAGAACTTGCTCCTTCTACTTATAAAAGATATATAAGAATGTTGGAAACAAGAATATTACCATACTTCGGACATTTATATATTAGCAAAATCAAACCAACTGATATCATGCATTTTTATGATTTACTTAGTAGAGACACTCAGTTAGTCAGAAAAAAGGGCAATAATGGTAAGAAAACATTAAAACCCTTATCTGGTAAAGCAATATTAGAACATCACAGATTATTAAGAGCAATGCTTCATAAAGCAGTTTACTGGCAATTAATTATATCTAATCCTGCTGAACGTGTTCAACCACCAAAAGCAAGGAAGCCAAAAAGAAGATATTATGATGACGAGCAATGTAAAATATTATTACAAAATTTAGCCTCACTTGGTGAAGATCAAATAAAATATAAAGTTGCAATCATCTTAACAATATTTACTGGATTCAGACTTGGTGAGCTTATGGGATTAGAATGGGACGATATAGATTTCAATGACGGAATTGTAAGTATAAATCGTTCCAGTCAGTATTTAGCTGATAAAGGCGTGTTTACAAAAACACCTAAAACATAAAATTCAATAAGAGATGTTGCAATTCTTTATGCAGACGCAATGCTCGAACTTACGACCTTCTCTTTATGCTCTACCCACCTTTTCTCTTTTTATACCCTAAATAGCCTCCACCACCTAATATACCTAAAGATATCATAGTTCCTATCAAATCCGAATTTTCAGAACTGCTATCTGAAAATTTATCAGTACTATTTTTATTTATTGCAGAACTCATTGTATTACTGTTTCCATCTTTTTTATCTTCATTCACTTGTGTTGACACTGTAGAAAAGTTTGATATATTTTCTATATTTGTATTTGTTGTTGTCGAAGAATTTAATGCATTGTCTTTATTTGTATTTGTTGCCGAATAATTTAATGTATTGCCTTTATTAGTACTTGTTGTTGAATTATTTGAATATGGGCAAACACCATTAGCATGCAAATGAGCTGGGTGTCCTCCACAATGATAATGATAACTTCCTAATCCACTTTTATTTTTATTATCTCTATGTCCACCATTCGAATCTGTTCTTCCTGAATGTGCAAAGGTTATATTACACATTATTATTAATATTAAAAAAACACATATTGAAATGAACCTTACAGCCCCTTTACTCCTACATTGCACTATTAACTTCTCCCCTTTCAAGCTTATTTGTTCAAAATATTATGTTCAAAAGCAATTATCATATATACTATTGCTTTTTTATTCTATACAAAATACCTTAATACTCTTTAATATTTAATCAACAATATTTTCTCATATTCCTCATTCTATCATATTGCTATCATTTTTTCCACACTTTTCACATATTTTCTCCATTTTTCTATCAATTTCTTCCGTATTCTCTATTTTTTGAAACATCTTATTTGTTTTCCAAATACTCTCATTGAACAAAACTAACCTCTTTAAATCCTCCCCCCTCTATGATATAATACCTACTATCAAAGAAAGGGCGTGTATACAATGAACAAATACAAAGAAATTAGGCCAATCGTTCTAGGGTTAGCCATTAAAAATAACAAAATACTAGTTCAAGAAGGTTTTGATAAAATAAGCAAAAAAACATTTTATAGATGTTTAGGTGGTGGAATTGAATTCCTAGAAAAAAGTGAAGATGCATTAAAGCGAGAATTTTTAGAAGAAATTAGTATAGAAATTATAGTAAAAGAATTCTTAGGAATATCCGAAAATATCTTTACATTTGAAGGAAAAAGCGCACACGAATTAGTTTTATTCTATTCCATTGAAATACCAGATAAATACTATAAAGACGAATACAAAGTTGTTGATGATAACAATACTACTATAGCAAAATGGATAGATATTGAAGAATTCAAAGAAAGCAAGAAAATTCTATATCCCAAAGAAGTACTAAACTACATCTAAATAGTAAAAAAGTCACTAATCAAAGTGACTTTTTTATTTATATCTCAACTTCCCTCTCTGCAATTTTTCTTGCAAAATACCTATCATGTGAAACAAACAGTATAGTTCCTGAATATGCTTTTAAATTATCTTCAAGTATTTCTCTTGTTGAAATATCCAAATGGTTAGTTGGCTCATCTAATATTAAAAAATTGGTTTGTTTAATTACTAACTCCGCAATGAAAAGTCTTACTCTTTCTCCCCCAGATAACTCTTTTAATCTTTTAAACACATTCTCTCCATAGAACATATACTTTGCTAAGAACGTTCTTGCCTGTGTTTCACTTCCTCTAAAATTACTCAAGAAGTAATCTAATATTGTATCAGATTCATTTTGAAACTTTATTTCTTGAGGAATATATCCAATTTTCACTGATGGATTTATTTTTATTTCTCCACTAAAATCTTTATCCTTGCCTAAAATTATTTTTATAAGCGTTGATTTTCCAGAGCCATTTTTGCCTTTCAATTGAACTTTTTCTCCTCCATAAACTTCCATGTTGAAGTTTTTAAATATTACATTATCCCCATAACTTTTGTTTAGGTTTTTTATAACTAAAATGTCCTTTCCAGTTTTGCTACAAGAATTTATTGTAATTGGAAGTTTTTTATCTACTCTCTTTTCTATAACTTCAATTTTTTCCAATCTTTTTTCAATTGATTTTGCTCTTTTAAAGAACATTTCATTTCCAGCAAGTCTTCCAAATTCTCTTAACTTTTTGATAGACTCCTTCATTTTTTCTATTTGCTTTTGCTGAGTTTTATATAGTTCAAACTCTGCTAATGTTCTTCTCTCATCTTCTTCAATAAAATATGAATAATTTCCAAAATATATTTTTGTATGCCCATTTTCTAATAGCACTGTTTTAGTTGCGACTTTATCTAGGAAATATCTATCATGTGAAATTAGAAGTATTGTACCTTTATACTCTATTAAGAAGTTTTCTAGCCATTCAAGCATTTCTATATCTAAGTGATTTGTAGGCTCATCTAAAAGCAACACATTAGGATTTTTCAAAAGAATAGTAGCTAAATTTACTATTGTTTTTTCTCCTCCACTTAAAGTATTATATTCCTTCTTTAAGAAATCATCCTCAAATTTAAACCCTGAACAAATCTTTTTGAATTTTTCTTCTAATTCATATCCTCCTAAAGCAATATATTTTTCTTGCAATCTTCCATATTTTTGAAGAACTCGCTCTAAATTTTGATTTGGATTTGCCATTTCGTTTTCTAATTCTCTTAGCCTGTTTTCCATGAGAGTAAATTCTTTAAAGCTTTCTTTTAGGTAATTTTCAACTATTATATCTTCTTGTTCTTTTTCATATATTTGCTTTAAATACCCTATTGTAGCACCTTTTCTTATATTTACATTTCCGAGAGTCTTGTTTTTCATCACCACTAATTATTTTTAAAATAGTTGACTTTCCGGATCCATTTTCTCCAATTAGTGAAATTCTCTCTCCTGTCTTCACTTCAAAGCTTACTCCATCTAAAACGTTTTTCAAACCAAAATTCTTTTTTACATTATTTAATTCTATCTCTATCATTTTTTATATCTCCTTATCTTATTATTTCTTAAGCATAACGAGATATATTTGCTATAACTTTTAACTATTACAACCTATAGCAATTATCTCGTTGTAATAGTTTCACAGCCGAAGCCTCTGAATTTAATCTCCTTCATTAATTTTTGTTTTCTATTCATAAAATTTTCCTCCTAAAATAAAAAACGACTTCTAGCAAATCGCCAGAAGTCGTTACTGTTTTTGGTTGCGGGGGTAAGACTCGAACTTACGACCTCCGGGTTATGAGCCCGACGAGCTGCCAACTGCTCTACCCCGCGATGTGACAACAGAATTATTATACTACTATATATATTCAAATGTCAATACTTTATGCATAAATTTATAAAAAAAATCGCATTTTTTATAAAATTAGTATTGTAATATTATGTCGTTTTATGATATAATCTATACGTAGATTTTTTAAAAGATAGGTGTGTGGTCTTTATGGCTGAATTACGATTCATTGAAGATTTTCCTGTAAAAGGAGTAAGATTCATAGACATATCTCCAAAACTTGCAGATAAAAATGATTTTGCAAAAATTATTGAAGAAATGTGTATGGTAGTACCAAAAAATACTGATTATGTTATAGCTCCAGAATCAAGAGGATATATCTTTGGAACAGCTGTTGCAAACAAATTGAATATAGGATTTGTTCCTATTAGAAAACCTGGCAAATTACCAGAAGATTTAGTTTTAACAGTTGATTATTATAAAGAATATGGAAAAGATTCTTTATGCTTACCAACAAACGAAAATTACAAAGGAAAGAACTTCTACTTTATAGATGATGTTCTTGCAACAGGTGGAACACTTGAAGCTTCTAAAAAACTAATTGAAAAATGTGGTGGAAACTTTGTAGGTGCTGGTGTATATATTAATATAAAAGCATTAAATAATTTAGATGTAAACCATGTAGAAAATGTATAAAAATTTCCCTAGAATTTAACAATTCTAGGGTATTTTTATTATAATTTTATAGCTGTTTCTAAACCAAGTTTAATCATATTAACTAAAGCTGTTTGTCTTTCTTGTGGTGTTAATTGTTCTGGTTTTACAAGTGAATCTGTAACAGATAATATACAAGCTGCTTTTTTATTTAAATGGTTTGCTATTTCAAATAAAGCAAATGATTCCATTTCAGCTGCTATACAACCATGTTTTTCATATAATTCTTTTAAATCTGCTGTTTCTGAATAGAAAGCATCTGTACTATGTACATTTCCTTGAACTACATTTAAATTCATTTCTTTAGCAGTTTCAAGAATTACATCATTGCAAGAATTCTTTGCTGCAATTGAATGTTCTTTGTTTCCATCATAAACTTCAGCAAATGTAGACTCACTGTAACCTTCGTTTACTACAATTATATCCTTTAAATTTAAATCTTGAATATAGCCACCGCAACTTCCAATTCTTATAATGCAATCTACATCATAGAATTTAAATAATTCATGTGTATAAATTCCTACGCTTGGAATTCCCATTCCGTGTCCCATAACAGTTATTTCTTTTCCTTTGTATGTACCTGTGTAAGCAAACATTCCTCTAACAGAATTTACAAGTCTTACATTCTCCATAAAGTTTTCAGCAATATACTTTGCTCTTAGTGGATCTCCTGGCATTAAAACTATTTTTGCAATATCTTCTTTTTTAGCTTCATTATGTGGTGTCATATTATTACCTCCATTTTTTATTATTCTACAAGTAAGTATATCAAAATTTTTCTTTTTATTCAAGCTTTTTACTATATTTGTTTTTTCTAAATCGCATTATTTTTATTCTGCCACTCTTTTTTATATAGAAAGCCATAATTCCAAACACAAAAACTATCATGAATAATATTAAAACAATATCTGAATAACCTCCAACATACATTGCAATTATGTTCCACGAATCGCCAGCAATTCTTCCTAAAATAACAAGAACTGTGTTCCAAATTAAACTTCCTATAGTTGTAAGAATTAAAAATGGAAGCATAGCCATTTTAGCCATACCTGCAGGTACAGAAACAAGACTTCTTATTATTGGTATGAATCTACCAAAGAAAACTGCATATTTTCCTTTACTATCAAACCAATTAACAGATTTTTCAATATCTGCTTTTTCTAGTCCTAAAATCTTTCCAAATTTACTTTCTGAAAATTTCTCTAGTTTTTCAACACTTAACACTCTACCAAGTAGATATAGGATAACTGCTCCTATGACTGAGCCTACTGTTGATGCTATAATTACACCAATAACTGTGATATTTGAAATAGTTGTTGCAAACCCTCCAAAAGTTAAAATCACTTCTGATGGTATTGGAGGAAATAAATTTTCTATTGTAATTAATGATACTATTCCTAAATATCCAAATTTGTTTATTATTTCAATAATTGCAGTTTGCATTATTTCCTCCTTCTTTCTAGTTATTCATATGAATTAATTGTAGGTATTCTTAAAACCTGACCTACATAAATTAAGTTTGGATTTGCAATATTGTTTAGCCTTACAAGTCCTTCTATTGTTACTCCATATTCTTCAGAAATTTTGGTTAAAGTGTCTCCCCATTTTACAATGTATAATTTATGGCTAGAATCGTGAATTTCGTTGCTACTTAATATTGGCACTATTAAAGTTTGACCTGCATATATCAAGTTTGGGTTTGCAATACCATTTATCTTTGCCAAATACTCATATGATGTATTATATTCCACTGCAATTTGGCTTAAAGTATCTCCCCACTTGATTGTTATTGTTTTAGTTATTTCTTTTGGTTCCTTTGTTGCTTCTTTTGGAATTGGTGTATTATCAGCAAGTAATACTCCACTTGTAAAGTAATCTCTATCTACATAATCTTCTATTCCAGAAACTCTTCCTTCATCTGTATATTGAAATCCATCCCAAATTTGCCATCTTCCATTTCCTGGCTCTTGTACGTAATAATCTGCAACCCATATAGGATACTTTTCTGCTAGTCTACTTGAAAAAGTATATGCAGCATTGTATGCATCGCTATATATTATTACCTCTTTTCCACTTAATCTTTCAACTTCTTCTAAAAAAGTTTGTGAAATTAAATTTATTTCATATGTTCCAAGTTCTCCAAAGCTTTCAAAATCCATTGCTAGCCTGCAATCTATCTCAAGTTCCTTAATAACTGAAACGAAAAATTCTGCTTGTTCAATTGCCTCACTTTGGTTTCTTGCTGTTAAATAATGGTAAAAACCAACTTTAATGCCATTTGCTTTTGCTCCATTATAGTTCCTAATTGCATCTGCATCTATGTATCCGCTTCCCTCACTAGAACGAATATACACAACTTGAATTCCAGCATTTTTAACTTCTCGCCAATTGATATTACCTTGCCATTCACTAACATCTATTCCAGTATACAAGCTAGAACTAGATGGTGGGAATGCTGATACTTTAGTAGAAATCAAACACACAAAAACAAAAGCAAAAATCAAAATAAGTTTTACAAATTTCTTCATCCACATACCTCCTGCTTAAATTCTATGTAATTGATTTATAAATATTCTAAGCAAAAAAAATAAAGGCATTATCAAAATGCCTTTTAAAAATTATTATTATTTTTGTTTACTTTCTATAACATATGTATTATTTGTTGCCTCTGGTGTATGAGTTTGGTTAAAAGAATGGGCCATATAACCAGCAAAGAATCCTAATAAAAATACTACAATTCCTACAACTATTGTTTTAATACTCTCTTGTTTATTATAAATTTCCTTATCATATACTTTCATTCTTATCACTTCTCTCTTTTTTAATATATATCTATTTTACTTCATTATATGATTTTTTGCAAGTAGTTGTGTGTTTTTTTTTTTATTATCCGTGTCTTGCTCATTATGTCTTTTTTCATTTTGTTCATTATCTTTTTCTCAAGTCTTGATATGTAACTTTGTGATATTCCGAAGCATATCTGCCACTTCTTTTTGTGTTTTTTCAACTCCTGTTTTGAATCCGAACCTAAGCTCCATTATGTGTTTTTCCCTGTCTGTAAGTTTAAGTATTGCAGATTTTAAAAGCACTCTATCTACTTCATCTTCCATTGCTCTTGATGTTACATCATCATCTGTTCCGAAGTATATCTGATAGCAAAAGCTCGTTTCCATCTCCATCTTGATTTAATGGTTCATCAATAGATATTTCCCCTTTTGTTTTGTTACTACGTCTTAAATACATTAAGATTTCATTTTCTATACAGCGTGAAGCATATGTAGCAAGCTTAATGTTTTTCCCATTATTAAACGTATTTATAGCCTTCATAAGACCTATTGTTCCTATTGATATTAAGTCCTCTATTCCTATTCCCGTATTTTCAAATTTCTTAGCAATATATACAACTAACCTTAAATTATGTTCAACCAATACTTGTCTAGCTTCAAAATCGTTTGCCTCTAGTCTTTTAAGCATTTGTTCTTCCTCATCTGGTGGCAATGGTGGTGGCAGTGTTTGACTTCCTGCAATATAGAAAATGCCATCATTTTCAAAATTTCCTCCACCAAAATATTTTTTAATTTTACACCTCAAAACTTCAAGAATATCCATATCTTCACACCCTTTCTAAAAATTATTCATCTAAAATATCTAACCCCACTAAAGCGTTATATTTTCCGCTTCTACTTAATTTCCCATTATATATTCCTATAATTACATTTTTTGCCCTATATCCTATGTCTTGATATTCAATAAGAGCATTATTTAATTTGAAACCTAATATTAGTCCATTCTCTTTTCCTAATGATTTAAATGGAATTGCCCTAATTCGTTGCGAGAATGCTCCTAATTCCACATTTTTCCCATTAATGATATCATGTGTGTTGTCTACTATCTCGGCTGGCAAAAAGCCTTTTAACGTTTCCTTTTCAACGATAATTACTGGTGCCTTACTTATTGGGTCTCTTAAGAAATTTCCTGTATCTATAATTGCCTTGAAGCTCAATGTTTTTTCTTCTAACTTTAAATTCACATCACAAAACATATCCTGCTTGTTAAGTTTGCTTTTTATATTTTTAAAAGCAATTGTTATAATAATAAACCCAAGTATTCCTCCTGCAAGTATCATCTTTATTGGGTATGTACCAATTAAAACTCCATTTTGATACAAGATGTCCTCTGGCCTTACAAAATACAGCAAGGCGAATGCCACTCCACCAAATGTAAATGATGTTAAATAAAAAATTACAACATGTTTAAAAAATGATTTTAGATTGGCTGGTTTAAAAGATATATATACTATTACAAATGATAATAAGATTTTTAATATAATATTTGAATAAATTGCTATATTTGATACATAAATAATTATTGCATAAAGTGCCCCAATTGTGCTTCCTATAAGGTTTCTAACTATCTTCATGCTGTCCTTTAAAATTATCCCAGTTGCAAGTAGTATAATAGAATTCATGAATACATTTTCCATAAAAATTATATCTACATATAGGGTCATTTCCTTACCTCTTAAACATTGTACTACTTGTATTGTAAAAAGTCTGTCAATTCTTGGGCACGAAAAAAAGAAATAATCTACCTTTGTAGACTATTTCTTTTATTTTCCATTATTTTTCTATGTACTTATATTTTATTTCCTTTTTTTCTTAGGAAAGATGGTATATCTAAATCATTTGGATTATCAGATTTATTATCTGGTGTTGATGGTATTGAGTTTATTTTTTTGTTCCAAGTATTGTTTACTAAATTTTCAACACCTATTGTTGATATATTTTCATCTTTTTCAAAACCTGTTGCAATAACTGTAATTTGGATTTCATCTCCAAGACTTTCATCAGTTACAACACCAAATATGATGTTTGCTTCAGGATCTACACTGCGTTGAACAAGTTCAGCTGCTGTATTTGCTTCTTGTAAACCAAGATCTGGTCCACCAGTAATGTTTATAATTACTCCTCTTGCACCTTCTATTGATGTTTCTAGTAATGGACTTTGTATAGCTTGTTTTGCAGCATCTTCTGCTCTATTTTCTCCGCTTGCTCTACCAATACCCATATGTGCCATACCTGTATTTAACATTACAGTTTTAACATCTGCAAAGTCTAGGTTTATTAGTCCTGGTACTGAGATTAAATCTGAAATACCTTGAACACCTTGTCTTAAAACATCATCAGCCATTTTGAAAGCTTCAACAATTGATGTTTTTCTATCTATAATTTGTAATAATTTATCATTTGGAATTACTACTAATGTATCAACTTTTTCTTTTAAGTTGATTATTCCTTTTTCAGCTTGGTTAAGTCTTTTCTTTCCTTCAAAAGTAAATGGTTTTGTAACAACGCCTATTGTTAAAATTCCTAATTCTTTAGCTGTTGCTGCAACTATTGGAGCGGCTCCTGTACCAGTTCCTCCTCCCATACCTGCTGTAACGAAAACCATATCTGCACCACGTAGAACCTCTGCTATTTCAGATTTGCTTTCTTCTGCTGCTTGAGCTCCGATATCTGGGTTTGCACCAGCTCCTAGACCTCTTGTTAGTTTTTCTCCTATTTGAATTCTTGTACTTGCTTTTGATATTTGAAGAGCCTGTCTATCTGTATTTACTGCAATAAATTCTACACCTTTTATTCCAGATTCTATCATTCTATTTATTGCGTTGTTTCCTGCTCCTCCTACTCCTATTACTTTTATTAATGCTGTTCCGTCCATCATGTTATTGTTTTCTTCATATTCTGATTCCCTCATAATGCAAATTCCTCCCTTTTATATATATTTAAAATTAAAAACTTAGGTATAAAAGAATTCTTTAATTCTTTCTAATATTGTTTTGAAAAAGTTTTCGTTTGATTTAACATCAATTTTGCTTGCAACATTTTTAGCATATGGTCTGCTAGATACATATCTAACTAATGCATAACTTGATCTATATGCAGGTTTTACTGTACTTATCATTCTGCCTGTTGCAATTTTTACTGGTATATTTAAAACAATTTTTCCTGCAACATCACTTTTGCTAATACATGTAATACCTTGTCCTGTAAGGATTACATTGTTTATGTTTGATTTTATTCCAAGGCTTGTTATTTGTTTGTTTACAAGTGAGAATATTTCCTCAATTCTTGCTTCTATAACCTCTATTAGTTCTGAGCTTTTGATTACTTTGTTTCGCTCATCACCTTTATATGTAGTTAGCATTATATCTGTGTCGTTATCTATGAATGATTTTAGAGCTAAAGCATATTGTTTTTTTAATCTATCAGCTTCTTCTTCAGATATGTAAAATACTTGTGCAATATCATTTGTAATATTGTCTCCACCTAGTGGAATTGTATTTGCATATACAAAGTTTGAACCATTAAATACACCAATATCTGTGTTTCCTGCCCCTATATCTAATATCATTACATTGTCGTTCATTTCATTTACATCTAAGATTAAAGATCTTTCTGCTAAAACATTTGGTATAATTCCATCTATTTCTATATTTGCCTTTTTAAATATGCTTGTTAATTGTCTTACATAGTCTTTATCAGCAAGAATAACTTGTCCTGTAACTGTAACTGTTGAACTAAGTGCCCCAACAGGGTCTTCAACAGTTCTTCCATTGTCTAATATAAATTGATTTTTGATTAAATCAATTACTACTTTATCATCTGGAAGGTCTATGTCTCTTAGCTGTAACATGGCTGAATTTATATCCTTTGAAGTAATTCCAGCAAATTTATCTCTAGCCTCTTTTACTATACTATTTTGAACTATTTGCACATACTTACCTGGTATAGTAACATAAGCTGAGTTTATTTTTATATTTCCTTGAGCTTCTACTTCTGAAATTGTTTTTCCTATTGCAGAGGCTATTTCATCTTCATCTGTTATCTTAGTTTTTTTCATTCCAAAGCACTTACACTCTGCTATCGCAATTATTTCTAATTGATTAAAATTATTAATCTCGGCAATAACACTTGAGACTTTGGAGGTTCCAATATCTATACCTACTATTACATCCCCTATAGCCAAAATACTTCCTCCATTTATTAAAATTACCGCTATTATAATATTATGTTTTTTGGAAAAAGTCAAGAGTATTTGTAATATTTTTGTAATATTTTTGTAATAAAGTTGTAATGTTTTTTGGTATTATTTTCTGTTTTGCTTATGGTTGTAGTATTACATAGAATTATGTGTTTTTATATAAAATTTTGATATATTTTTTTTACACATTAAATGCAATTATTCCTAAAACAAAACCAATAATATTTCCAACAAAACCAATTCGTCCTTTATATAATTTATTAGATTCTGGTATAAGCTCTCCTGAAACTATGTATAGCATAGCCCCTGCTGCAATTGCTAAACAAATGCTTATCATTCCATCTGATATTTGACCTGCAAGTGCTCCAAAAAATGCACCTATTCCTGTGGTAACACCTGATAAGAATGTATAGTTTAAAGCCTTTATTTTGCTCATTCCACCGTTTTTCATAGGCACTGACATAGATAACCCTTCTGGAATATCATGAAGCAAAATTGCAATAGCTAGCGAATACCCGAAGTTTAATTGAAGCTCCAAACCCTGAGCCTATTGCTAATCCTTCTGGGAAATTATGAAGTGCTAACCCTATGCCAACAATTATTCCAGTATTTAAAAGTGAGTTACTATTTTTTTCGTTGTGTTTTCTCTTAACAATATTATCGCAAAAAAGCATTAATGCAACTCCTGCTAATGTTCCTATAATTGTGTTCCCAAGCCCTGCCATTTCTATTGCCTCTGGAATTAAATCAAAACATATAATTGCCATCATAAGGCCGAGCTGCAAGTTGCAATATAAAGCTTAAAAACCTATTGGAGTTTCTTTTCCATGTAACTCCAATAATTCCTCCTATTGTAGTTCCAAAAGTGCCAAAAAATAAACCTATCAATGTAGTTTTAAGTAAATAGTTCATATTTTCCTCCTAAACTTACATTAATAGGCTATTCAAGTACGCTTGTACTTATAACTTTTATTATTCTTTTACTTCTGTTGTAGTTTCTTCTGTTACTGTATCTACAGTTTCTTCTACAACTGGAGCTTCTGTTTCAACTGCAGGAGCTTCTTCTGGAGCTGCTTCTACTGCTTCTTCTTTTAAAACGATTTCGTTTGTTTGAATTCTTGCTCCAACTTTTTCTTTAGTCTTAGCTGATTTACCAACTCTATCCCTTAAGTAGAATAATTTAGCTCTTCTTGCTTTACCTACTCTTGTTACTTCTACTTTTTCAACTGCTGGTGAGTGAACTAAGAATGTTTTTTCAACACCTACACCTGAAGCTAT
>ULVD01011598.1_pt1 | contig 17063 bp, 13 predicted proteins | sample 1959101 | NCBI WGS metagenome assembly ULVD01 (sample SAMEA4835777, study PRJEB28245) | human gut metagenome | biome: gut microbiome; material: fecal sample | place: Denmark | collected 2008
TTTCGAACGGGGCCGCTTCATCAGCGACGGGTATTATCTTACCACACTGTCTTTCTTATGTCAACAGGTTTTTTCATGTTTTTTTGAAATGGCCTTGAGCAGGTGCGGCGTGTCATTATGGTTGGTATGGCGCAAAGGTTTCCCAGGTTTTCTGATAGAAGGTTTCCCGTTTTTCGTTCTTCGCTTATACACCGTTTTACCGCGAATGAAAAAGATTTCTCGCTTTGCTCGAAATGACGGTGCGGGGCGCAACTTTACGAGGCTTTGCGTCATTATGGCTGGCTTTGCCCGTAGGTTCCTTGATGACGGGTTTCCCGTTTTTCGTTCTTCGCTTATACACCGTTTTGCCGCGAACGAAAAAGATTTCTCGCTCCGCTCGAAATGACGGTGTGGGGCGCAGCTTTACAAGGCTTTGCGTCATTATGGCTGGCTTTGCCCGTAGGTTCCTTGATGACGGGTTTCCCGTTTTTCGTTCTTCGCATATACACTGTTTTGCCGCGAACAAAAAAGATTTCTCGCTTTGCTCGAAATGACGGTGTGGGGCGCAGCTTTACGAGGCTTTGCGTCATTATGGCTGGCTTTGCCCGTAGGTTTCTTGATGACGGGTTTCCCGTTTTTCGTTCTTCGCTTATGCACCGTTTTGCCGCGAACGAAAAAGATTTCTCGCTCCGTTCGAAATGACGGTGCAGGGCATGGCTATCCCGGCCTGCACGTATTGTCCATAAAAAAAGGCGGCGAAGCGCCGCCTTTTCCCTCTATCTAAAAGATCTTATCCTGATGTCCGACTTTCTTTTTATTGCCTTTCTTCTCGTCGCGTTCTTCGAGTTTACGCATGATGTCATAGAGATCGATGCCAGAATTCTCCCACATTACAAACAGATGATAGAGGAGGTCACAGGACTCGTCGATAATCTCTTCTTTGTCTTGATGCTGGTCGGCGATGATGACTTCGGAGGCTTCTTCGCCGATCTTCTTGTCGATCTTGTTTTTGCCTTCGCTCTGCAGGTAGTTGGTGTAGGACTTATCCTGCGGATGGACGCGGCGATCTTTGATTTCTTCAAAAAGGGTATGAAGGATCGCAAGGCTTCCTGTTTCTTCCCTATTTTCCCACTCTGTAAGGCTTCTGAAGAAGCAGGTGGGATGATTTGTATGGCAGGCAGGGCCATCGGGAATGACCTGCACGATGAGGGTATCCGCATCGCAGTCCACGAAGATCTTCTTTACATGCTGGAAGTGGGCCGATTCTTCTCCTTTGTGCCAGAGCTTCTGACGGCTTCTGGAGAAGAACCAGGTCTCTCCTGTCTCGATGGTTTTCTGTAAGGATTCCTGATTCATATAAGCCATCATAAGGATCTCGCCGCTTCTGGCGTCCTGCACAATGGCAGGCACAAGGCCTTTTTCATCGAAAGAAATGTTTTTTATGTCTACTGTTTCCATAATGTTGCCTTTCACATTTTGTAGCATTGGGATGGAAAATCGGGTGCAGGGTTGTAGAACGACTTCGCAACAAATTTTATATGGCGGCGAAGCTGCTCCTCCCCCTTGAGCCTTGAACCATTTATACTCTTATTTCTACTCCGTTCTGTGCGAGGTAGTGTTTGAGGTCGGGAATCGCGATTTCTCCGAAGTGGAAGACGGAAGCGGCCAGTGCTGCATCAGCGCCTGCTTCGAAGGCTTTGAGGAAGTCTTCTTTCTTCCCCGCGCCGCCGGAGGCGATGACGGGGATGGAGAGTTCTTCTGCGAGGACGCGCATGAGCTCCAGGTCATAACCATCTTTTTCACCGTCTGCATCGATGGAATTCATGCAGATCTCTCCTGCGCCGAGCTCCATGCCTTTTCTAGCCCAGTCTACGACGGACAATCCTGTATTCTTGCGTCCGCCTTCGACGAAGACGTCCCAGCCGCCTTTGCCGTTCCGCTTGCCGTCAATGGAGAGGACGACACACTGATTGCCGAAGCGTTCAGCACTTTCGCGGATGATTTCAGGATGCATCACAGCGGCAGAATTGACGGAGACTTTGTCGGCTCCTGCCAGCAGCATGGTTCGGAAATCGTCTGCTCTGCGTATCCCGCCTCCTACCGTGAAGGGGATGGTGAGCTCTTCTGCGATGGCACGGACGGTATCAACGAAGGTCTCGCGTCCTTCGTGAGTGGCAGTGATGTCATAGAAAACGAGCTCGTCCGCGCCGGATTCGGAGTAGTATTTTCCCAGCGTCACCGGATCGTCAACGTCCTGAAGATTGTGAAATTTTTTGCCTTTGACAACGCGCCCGTGGTTCACGTCCAGGCAGGGAATGATTCGTTTGGCTAGCATAATGTTGCGTCCTTTGCGGGTGTACTCAAATGTGATGGATAAAGAAGGTTCAGGGTCAGCCCGAGGGGCGTGCTGTCCCTTGATTGCATGCGAAAGAGGTTCAGCAGGTTCAAGAGGTCCAAGAGGTTCAACGGGGATGGTGCGGCGCATAATACTATGGAAGCGCCGCGAAGTAAAATAGAGCGATGCCCCAAAGTCGTATTCAAGTCACCAGTCACTCGAGGCACCTAATCCCTAGACACTCATCCCTAATCCCTGCTTTTAAACTTGTGGTGCGACGCAGCCGCCGCATCAACCTTGCCCCCGTCAACCTGAACCCTTTACTTCTCCTGGATCTCCACGATCTCTTCCATCGAAACTTTTTCTTCATAGAGGGCTTTGCCGGTGATTGCACCGTAGAGTCCCATGTCAGAGAGCTTCCGCAGGTCGTCTGCACAGGAAACGCCGCCGGAAGCGATGAGGTGGATCCCGGGAAGTGCCTGCAGCTTTCCCATCATCTCGAAATTCGGTCCGGTTAGCATACCGTCACGGCTGATGTCGGTGTAAACGATGGTATTGACGCCATTCTCCAGAAGCGTCTTGACGAAGGGCAGGACCTTCTGGCGGCTGCCGTCCACCCAGCCGTTGGTGGCGACGGTGTCGCCGTGGGCATCGACGGAGACGGCGATATGGTCAGCGCCGTATTTCTTAGCGGCCTGGATCGCAAAGTACGGAGAGGCGACGGCTTTCGAGCCGATGATGACGCGCCAAACGCCGTTTTCGATATGCTGCTTGATAGCTTGCTCTGTGCGGATGCCGCCGCCGACTTCGACGGGAATCTTCACCGCCTGACAGATGCGATGGATCACCTCGGTATTCACGCCATTTCCTTTGAAAGCGCCATCGAGGTCGACGACGTGGAGATATTTCGCCCCGAGGGATTCCCACTTGAGTGCCATTTTTACCGGATCATCGCCATAGACGGTGAGGTCCTGAATTTTGCCCTGTTTCAGGCGGACGCAGTGTCCGTCTTCTATATCAATTGCTGGAAATATTTTCATTTTTCTAACCATTCTGCAAAATTCTTCCAGATCCTAAGTCCGATGGGGCCGGATTTTTCTGGATGAAACTGGAATCCCAATACATTGTCTTTTCCGACGACGGCAGGCACGGTGACGCCGTAGTCTGCGGATGCGATGATGTCTTCGCTGTCCCCGGGCGTCTTATAGTAGGAATGCACAAAGTAGACGTAGCTCTTCTCGGGGAGACCGGCAAGCACTTCATGCGGCCGGTGCATCACGAGCTCATTCCATCCCATGTGCGGGACTTTGAGATCGCCTGGCGGAAAATGAGCAATGCGCCCCGGAAGAAGTCCAAGAGCCGGCACCTCGCCCCCTTCTTCGGAGACTTCGTAGAGCGCCTGCATGCCGAGACAGATACCGGCGAGTTTCTTGCCCTTTCTGACTTCTTCGCGGATGATGTCCGTGAGACCGTAGCCGGAGAGGTGATCCATGGCATCCTTCATCGCACCGACACCGGGAAGGATCATGGCTTTCGCCTCGCGGATCTCTTCCGGATCGCGGGTGACGACGACATCAAGACCGGCCCGGGTGGCTGCGCGCACGACATTTGCCAGATTTCCTGCATCGTAATCAATGATGGCTATTTTCATCAGAGCACTCCTTTGGTGGATAATACGGTATCGCCTTCGATGGTGACAGCCTCCTTCAGCGCGTGGCCGATGCCTTTGAAAAGGGACTCGACGATGTGATGCCCATTCACGCCATAAAGAGTCGCCATATGAAGATTCATCTTCGCGTTGTTTGCAAAAGCGAGGAAGAATTCTCTCGTCATTTCCGTCTCGAAGCTGCCGATCCTCTCGACAGGGATAGCGACATCAAAGACGAGGCACGACCGACCGGATAGATCGAGCACGATGCGGGAAAGTGTCTCATCCATCGGGCAGAAGAAGCAGCCATAGCGATGGATCCCCTTCTTATCCCCCAGTGCTTTTTCGAATACCTCTCCCAGCGTGATCCCGATGTCTTCGATGGTATGGTGGTTGTCTACATCGAGGTCGCCCTTACAGGTCAGGGAAATGTCCATGCCGCTGTGACGGGCTAGAAGGTGCAGCATATGGTCAAAGAATCCGATGCCGCTAGTCCCTTCAAAACGTCCTGTCCCATCGATAGTCAGAGTGATGGAAATATCCGTCTCGCCCGTCGTGCGGCGAAGTGTGGCTTTTCTCATGCGAGTGCCTCCCGGAATACAGAAATCAGCACATCATCGACATCTTTCGTGGTGACGGAAATGCGGAAACCATTCGGGATGTCTTGGCTGTTTCTATAAATTTTGACGAGAATATCTTTTTTTCGAAGCGCTTCGAAGATCTCCTCCTGCTTTTTATCCACCTGAACGAGGAGGAAATTGGTGCAGGACGGGTAGACCGTGACGCCCGGGATCTCCTTCATGGCCGCGTAGAGACGCTCTCTTTCCACGCAGATGGCATCGCGTACTTTGAAAATATCCTCTCTGTGACGGATGACGATCGGCGCAAAAAGCTGGGTGAAAGCGTTCAGATTGTACGGCGCCTTGATCTTCGCGATGGCTTCGATCAGCGCTTCATCGGCAGCGAGGTAGCCGCAGCGCATGCCGGCCAGAGCAAAGGCTTTCGAGAGCGTGCGGAGGACAATGAGATTCGGGTATGTATCGATGAGATCTATGACGCTTTCCTTCTGGGCAAACTCCATGTATGCTTCATCGACGAATACGATATTGTCAGCGGCCTTCAGCACTTCCTCGATGAATGCGCGCGGGAGCAGATCGCCGGTCGGATTGTTCGGATTGCAAATGACGGTCACCTTCGGCTGGTATGTCCTGACCGCTTCCAGAAGTCCTTTTTGGTCGCGCCGGTATCCGGGAAGATCCTTGACCTTGATGGCAGATGCACCCAGCGTTTCCGCGCCAAGCTCATACATGTCGAAGGTTGGGCTGTGGATCAGGATCTGATCGCCCGGATCAAGGAAGGTCCCCAGCAGATAGGTGATCATTTCATCGCCGCCATTGCCGACGATGAAGTTCTCCGGCTTCGCGCCGATATAGTCCGCCAGCGCTTCCCGAATGTCATCGGACATCGGCTTCGGGTAGATCTGCGGGCGGAACGCATCGAGAGCTTGGATGAGCTCTTCTTTCACGCCGGGAATAGTTAGGACATTCAGATAGTTTTCATTCGCATTGATGACATGCTTTTCTGCGATCGGTGCCACGAAGTACGGATCAAAGTCAGCGATCGTTTTTCTGAGCCATTCAGTCTTCATCACGCACCTCCATCGCATGAGCATGAGCCGTCAGTCCTTCCGCTTTGGCGAAAATCTGGACCTTCTTGGAGATCTTCTGGAAGGCCTCTTTATTATACATTTCTACACTGCTGTGCTTGACGAAATCATAAACACCGAGCGGCGAGGAGAAAGCGGCGGTGCCGGAAGTCGGGAGCGTGTGGTTCGGGCCAGCCATGTAGTCACCGAGCGGTTCGGAGGTGTATTTCCCGAGGAAAATCGCACCTGCATTATAAATGAGCGGCAGATACTGCTTCGGATCCGGCAGCTCGACTTCCAGATGTTCCGGCGCGATCTTATTCACGATGTCGAAGCACTGCGACGCATCCTTGCAGAGGAAGGCCTTCGCATAATCATCGACAGAACTCTTCATGATCTCATAGCGGGAGAGCTCTTTCATCTGACGCTCCATCTCCGCTTCGACCTTCTTGCCAAAGTCGGCATCCGGCGTGATGAGGAAAACAGCCGCGCGCGGGTCATGCTCTGCCTGCGACAAGAGGTCGGCTGCGATCCATGTCGGATCCGCGCTGGCATCTGCCACGCAGCACACCTCGGATGGACCTGCGATCATGTCGATGCCGACCGTACCGAAGACGAGACGCTTCGCCATAGCGACGAAGGCATTGCCCGGTCCTACGATCTTGAAGACCGGCTCAACAGACTCCGTGCCGTATGCCAGCATCGCGATGCCCTGCGCACCACCGACCTTATAGATCTCCTTTACGCCAGCCACGTAAGCAGCAGCCAGAATATTCGGATTCACCTTGCCATCCTTCCCTGGCGGTGTCGTCATCGCGACCGAAGGGCAGCCCGCCACGAGCGCCGGTACCGTATCCATGAGTACAGTCGAGGGATAGGCCGCGCGGCCGCCTGGTACATAGACGCCGACACGCTGGATCGGAAGAAATTGTTCCCCGAGCTCCACACCCTCTCTGAAATTCTTTGTCCAGGACTTTCTCACCTGTTCCTTGTGGAATGTCTCGATATTCGCTTTTGCTTCTTTCAGAACTTCCAGAAATTCCGGCGTCACCTGCGCGAGGGCTTCCTGCATCTCTTCTTCCGTCACGCGAAAATCGGTAAGCTCTACCCCATCGAATTTCTTCGTCAGCTCACGGATGGCTGCATCTCCCCCGTCTCTCACCTTCTCCAAAATAGCAGAGACGGATTTCTCCAGCTCTTCCGACAAATTCACATTGCGGTTCGTCAATGTACGTACTTCTCTCAAAGTAAAACCTTTTTCAGGTACTGTGATCCATTCCATGATGTTATTATCCTTCTTTCAGTATATAAGTTGGCGGGTTCAAGGTTCAGGGTTGCGGTGGCGGCTCCGCCGCGAATATATATGGGCGATGCCCGAAGGCGAGTGGATTGCAGGTTTCCCGTTTGGAAATTCCAAACACTGTCCGTCAGACCGCGAATGACAAAGATTTCTCGCTTCGCTCGAAATGACGATACGAGAACCTCTGGAGTCTCCCCATCTCCTAGCCTCTTAGGCTCCAGCCATTCGAGGTTACTGATCCTTAGCTACTAGTCCCTAGCCACCAGTCACCTATTTATTTAACTAACGCCATAAACTCTGCCATTTCCTTCTGCTTCATTTTATACGATACCTTATTACAGATGAGGCGGGCGGAGAAATCCATGAAGTAATCATAGGCTTCGAGCCCATTCTCGCGAAGCGTCGTCCCCGTTTCCACGATATCGACGATGACATCCGAGAGACCGACGAGCGGCGCCAGCTCGACCGAGCCATTCAGCTTGATGATATCAATGGGCTGGAAGCGATCTGCGAAATATTTTCGTGCGATGGACGGATACTTCGAAGCCACCGTCAGAATCCGCTTCTGCATGACCTTCTGATTCCCCTTGATACCAGACACCGCCATGCGGCAGCGTCCGATCCCAAGATCCAACACCTCATAGACATCCTCTTCCCCGTCCTCCATGAGGACATCCTTCCCGACGATGCCGGCATCAGCTGCCCCGCGGCGCACATACACCGCCACATCCGGGCTCTTCACCAGCGTCACGCGGATACGCTCCTCATCATCGGTGAAAATGAGCTTACGGCTCTCATCCGAATAATCAGAAAAATGGAAGCCCCCCTCCGCCAGCCGTTTCATGACCGTCTTCGCGATGCGCCCTTTCGCCAGTGCAATATGCAGCATACTAGAGACCTCCCAATTTTTCTTGCAGCTCTTCCTTCGTGAGCGCCGCCCCCTCTAAAAGGAAACGCCCCTCTTTATAAGAAACGATCAATTTATAATCACCTCTGGCGATCGCATTCGTACTCGCGACCCCCATCACCGAGTAGCCCTTCTTGCGCCAGGCCATGAGCGTCACGATGAGATCCCGATCCGCCTTTTCATAGACCACCGCCAGATCGCACGAGGGTGCCATCTCTTCCAAAAGATTCGAGTCCGCCATCACTTCATAAAGCAGATTCATATTCATCCCAAAGCCGCACGCCGGACGCGGCACCTGGAACTGCGCCGCCAGCGAATCATACCGCCCGCCGGAAATCAGCGAGTACAGCGCGCCATCCGCATAAATGCGGAAAACCAAGTCCGTATAGTATCCCATGTGCGACGTGAAGCCGAAGTCCAGCTGCACGCGATCCGCATATCCCGCGACCGCCAGATACTCATACACCTTCTCAAGGCGAGCGAGGGCATCCGCCATCTTATGATTCAGACACAGACCTTCCGCACGCTTCAGCGTGTCTTCATAGCTGCCAAAGAGCCGCGGCAGCTCCAAGAGCACATCCCGCTGGATCTTCGTGATCGACAGCCGGTCAGCCAGCTTTTCGAAGGAAACGAGATTTCTCTTCTCCAGGAACTCACGCACCTGCGACAGCTCCTCCTTCGAGAGACGCAGCTCTTCGAAAAGCGCATCCATGTACGCCACACTCCCGAGATCGATACGCATATCATGGATGCCCACCGACTCCAGGAATTCCGCCGCCATCACCATGACCTCGCCATCGCACTCCGGCGTCTCATCCCCCAGGACCTCGACCCCGCTCTGCAGGAAATACTTCCCGTGCGTCGACTTGCCATAGTATTCACGGAAGACCATCGACACGTAGCCGAATTTCAAAAGCTGCCGCGCATCCGGATACTCGCGCGACGCCGTCTTCACGAGCGGCACCGTCACATCCGGGCGCATGACCAGCACCTCCCCCTCACTGCTGATGGTCTTGATCATCTCGCGCTGCAGCTGCGGGAAATAGGTGCCGTATGTATCGTAATCCTCAAAAGTCGGCGTCTGGATGATCTTGCATCCGTGCCGCCGCATGACGGAAACTACCGCACTCTCGATGCGGTCATAATTTTTCATTTCCTCTTCATGCACCATTTTTAAATCGTCTATTGCATGAGCCATACGAGCCCTCCTCTTTCTTTGTTATGGTTATACTTTACCACGATAAAGAGAAAAAGTAAAGAGGCTTGACGTATTTTTTACCACGCTTGTACATCATTTTCATTTCTAACGTGTGCCTCACGGCTCTTCCCAAATAAAAATGCGCAGACCATAGGCCCGCGCATCCCAAACAACACGTATTTTCTTACATCATAAGAGATCCTTTTCTAAGGGGTATCTCTCCAAAAGTTTCGTTAAATCCTGTCGCGCAATCAGTTTGACGCCGGCTGCAGCGGCTCGTTCTTTATCATGGCTCGTGAAATCAAGTGCATTTGTGACTACCACCCCCGAAAAATGATACCCGAGCTTTTTCTCATAAAACGGGATCGCGCTGTAGATGGCTTCCACGCTATCATGAGACAGGCTTGCCCCCATCATCTGCTGGCATCGCACCAAAAGTCCCCGCCGGGATTTCTGATCAGTTTCCACAACCACATCTACCCCGTAATTATTGGTTTGCTTCGTCTCTTCCGCCGCATAGCCGGGGATACTCGCATAGAGTTTCGCCACCATGCGTTCAAACACATCGCCTGTCACCTTATCTGTGTCTTCGATTGTCCAATATGACGCTGTGCTGCATGCAGATCCCGATTCCATGTCATTATTCCATCCTACCAGCTCATTATACATATCCTGCCCATCTACTTCGGTATCCGCGGTAGGGAAAATGACACTCTGACTCAGTGAACGCTTGTACTGCAAAAGCTGATCCAACTTCACATCGAAGGAGTCACCCCCTTCATACTGAGCAATCGGCAAGTACACATGCACCTCTTTTTTCTGCCCGATGCGATACACGCGATCCGTTGCCTGATCCTCCTTGGCTGGATTCCAGCAGCGACTCAAATGGATAACATGGTTCGCTGCCGTAATGTTAAAGCCGACGCCACCAGCCTCTGCAGAAAGGATCAGAATCGCAAACCCCTCCTTTTGATTGAAGGCATCCACGATCTGCTGTCGCTTCAGACCTATCAGTTCTCCATTGATGGGCGGCTGGATGGAAATCCCGAATGCCTTTTCCAAAAAACGCTTCAGGATTCGCTGCATTTTTCGGCTCGTCACAAAGATCAGTACTTTTTCTTTTCTGGCTTTGATATTCACCAGAGCCTGAAATGTTGCTTTCAACCGCGCTGACATATTGAAAAAAGCATCGACACTCATATTTTCAAACGTACTATCCGCATATGAAGTCAGATGCGGGCAAAGCGATGTATCTCGAAGCATCGCAATCACTTTCAGGATATCTCCTTTTTTCTTCTTTCCTTTCTTTGCGAAAGCGATTATTTTTTCATACGCTTCTCTCTGCACAGGAGGCATCAGCACAGGTTTCGGTATGACCTCTTTATGCGGCAGTCCTTCCAGGTAGTCAGTCTTCTGCCGCCTGAGGAAAATCGGCTGAAGCTCTTGTTCCAATTTCTTTCCCAGCGCTTCCTGTCCGGCCATGTCTCCTTGCAGTTTCTTCAGTTGGTTTTGGTAGGTGTTACAGAAATTCTTCAAATCCCGCAAACGTCCTGGCTCTACGAAATCCATGATACTCCACAGATCCACCCATGCATTCTCGACAGGCGTCCCTGTGATAGCGATTGCAAAATCATATTTCATGGATTTCACTGCATTCGTGATGAGTGTCACTGGGTTTTTGATCTTCTGCGCTTCATCAAGCACCATGAATGACCAGTCAATACAGCCAAAGCTGATATCGTAATTACGAAGCGTTTCATAAGAAGTCAATACAATCCTGTTCTTTGCCACCGGAGAAAAATCAAGGCGCAGATCATGCCCTCTTTTGAAATCTCTGAAACTATTTCCATACAGGGGGACTATCTCTTCAAAAACGCCTTCTTTCACAAAGTGAATGAATTCGCTTTCCCAATTTGCCAAGAGCGATACCGGGGCCACCACCAGAACAGAGTTCATGTCTTTTTCACCATAGGCATTCTTGATTCCGGAAATCAATCCCAAAACCTGCATGGTTTTGCCAAGCCCCATGTCATCGGCGAGAAGTACCCCCTGATACCCTGCCTTCCAGTTTTGTGCCATCCAGCGAATGCCCTCTTTCTGATAGGAAAAAGGCACTACGTCATCGTTGAAGCCGGATAATACCTGCTCCATCGACAAATCCGCGCCCAATTTTTGAAAACGCGCCTCTCTTCGCTTCTGCCTCCTCTGCTCATTTGCCTGCTCGTAACCTACACTTTCGGCATTTTCTTCACTGATCAGGTTTCCTCTATCTTCCTTTGGCTTCTCTCCGTCTGCGCTGCCACCGGTGCTATCTGTTACGTCATTCTTCCCCATCACCTTCTCAATGAAAGCACCAGTAAGTTTGTACGTTTTTCCTTGATAAGAAATCGAAGACTTGTTTTTTGCAAAAGCATTCTCGATCAATTCTTTGAGAATAGCCACATTTTCGTCGGTCACTTCCGGTTCGTCAAGTTCATCAATCCCGTCAAGATCCTCTCTTCCTACACTCCCTTCCTCCGGCAGCCAGCCGCCTTCTATCCCTTTGAGGTAAGGATAATTTTTTGCGATAAAAGCTCCATACTCAATCACACGATCCGAGTACTCACCCCGATCAAAGCGAAATGGAGCTCCGGTAAAGACACTTTGTGGAGACAGAACCAAGGTTTTGGCCTGCTCCTTTGTCAGTTTCCGTGCCTTCTTGATCTGCTGCAATCCATCTTGCTGCTCCTGATCAAATACGTAATAGGTACGATCTTTCCCCATGTACGACCGCTGCGCTTTGCTCCCGTTTTTAAACTTGCGTCCAAATTCACTGGCATCCTTCTCCCCATAAGGACTGCCATCAGCATTCAAAATGACGGGAGAGGCATAATATGTACCATCCGTATCTTCTTTTACCGAGATACTTAAATAATCAGGTGCCACTACATCGATCTTTTCCAAAAACGGATCGAGTCTGGCGTCAATCTTTTGGGCATTCTCTTTGATGAGTGCCACATATCGCAGGCTGCAAGCTAAGATTTTCTCTCGCTCTTTCAATCGACCAATCTCAGCATTACATGACGATGCGCTTTTCAAGATGGCATACTGCGCCTCACTGCACATATAACAGCACCCGGGACGAATATCTATATAGGAGCCAATCACTTCCGGATTCATGAAATATGTCCCATCCGCTTTTTGAAAATTCACTTTCAAGCGGAAACTGTTATTCTGCGGCAGACCTTCTTTTCCTACAAACAACGGATAGGGAAATATGGGAGGCAGCGTCAAGAGCTCCCTTTCATCACGCGAAAAAGAGACAGCTGTCTCGTGAGAAATTCGATACGAATCCCCCACCTTCGCTGCCTTCCCTTCCATTTCTAACATATCCAGTTCTGTATGGATATCTTCCCACTGGGGGCTATCCCCCTCCCAGTGAAAATGGTATCCCTCTTCGCTGCAAGTCCAGTAGGATATATTCATGGCTGTACCTTCCATTGCTGTTCCTTTCTCCAAATACCGCAATGATCATAAATCCAGTCTCTCACCTTAGGCTGCCAGTTCGGTCCCCTCCCCCTCGGATTGGTATGAACAAATTCCTCTTCTGTATCTGAATTTATTAAATCGCTATAGTAAATCGTACGGTGCCTCTGAGAAAAAATCTGGATTGGTGATTTTTCGCGGCTATAGACACGAAGCTTTCCATTATGACTGACCTCTATAAAAGTATACTGCCCTATCGTAAATACCAAGAGACTCGTGTCTGAAGATTTTCCTTCCAGATAATCATATGCCATCAGCTTGCGCTTCTCTTCGCTTGGCAGTTGATTCAGAATGAGCTTTGCCTTTTGGCCTATGATGATGCGGGAAGCACGTATTTCATCCATGTACGCGCCCCAAAAAGCCTGACGATACTTCCACATGCTATCGGCCGTGCTGGCAATGATATGAAAGAACACGGCAAAGTCATTTTTGACCAGCCAATGCAAGAAAATTTCCTTTGCTTTTTCTTCCACGTATAGCCAAGCCGTATCATTCCCTCTCGGATCTCCCATGTACCGAAAAACAAGCTGCATCAGCCAGTTCTTCGCACTGTCACTGCCTTCTTCGTCCACGCTGATGATGACAGACCCGACTACTTGGGGAACCAACCATTTATAAACCGAATTTTCCGTCAAAGCTTTAAGCAGGTTCTGCTTCGCATCCAATCCGATATCCATTTGAAACGCATTCACTATAGCGGCTTTCACAAAATTGCTTCCATATAAAGTAGACGGAAAAGACAATGTTTGGAGTCCGCCATAGAGATCCCCCTCAGAAAAGAATTCTGCCATTTGAGAAACACCATCTTTGGCGAGAAGCTGCGGGAAATCCTGCAGAAAATGGATACTTCTTACCCTCCGGTCATTTCTCTGCATTTGTTTCCAAAGCACGGTACGTATCCATTCCGTCTTACGTTCTTTGGGCTCATAGTCACGAAAATAAGCAAAAAGCAACCGCCGAAAACAACTCGTTTTATCTAAATCCACCTGACGCAAAGCAAATTTAGCAACTGGCATGGATAACTCAGAAGAGGATATGACGAAAGGAAGATTTCTGATTTCCCTTCGCGTAAATTCTTCTTGACTTCCCTGGTACATACGTACTGTCTTTTTTACCAGCACTTGTAGATCCAAGGGGTCCACCCGGATCATCTTATCTGCCTTCTCTCTGAGTTTTCTGAGCACCATTTCTGTCTGAGGAAGGCGGAGCGTATTCCACCGTTCTTTGCTTTCTCTCGCTTGACGGCTCAAAGTGTTCGCTTTCATGTTGAGTCTGGCAATGCTTTGACTTAATTCACTCATCCTCTTCACACCCATTTATCGGAATAAAATCATCATTTGGACTCATCTACAGGAGGCATCATTGTAAATCGCAAATCAATACGCCGGTTCGCCTGCCTGCCTTCTTCTGAGTCCTCATCATATTCATCATCCACGATGGGCCGGGTATCTGCATAGCCGGAGCAAGAGAATATCGGCTGCTCATTGGCATTCTTTTCTCTATCCAGCTCCGGCACATCCCCACGCATCAGATTCCATGTATTGATGGCTCTCTTCGTAGACAGCTCCCAATTCGATGGAAATTCATCCGTATGAATATCCACATTGTCCGTATGCCCTTCGATAAAGACAGTTTCTACCACATTTTGATACTCTTTTTTATCGAGCAATTGGTACAAGACATCCCCCAGATTCCGGATGACCTGCTGCCCTTCTTCTTTGACATCGGCTTCTCCCTGTGCAAAAAGTGCGCCTTCCGGAATACGGAGAACCCCCTGCTTCTTATCGATCTTAACAGAGATTCCCCGCTCACTCATCTCCGCTTGGATTTCTTCAAGCAGCTGGTCTCTTTTGGCATTGTTTCCCATATATTGATCTTTTACCTGCCCCAAATTCAGCATGAAGTAGCAGACCGCCAAGATGAAAATAGAGAGCATCCCTGCCATGAGATCACTGATGGACAGGTTAAAGGCATTTTCATGATTTTCCTGCATTTGTGTATTTCCACGAGTTCTTCGCATAGTGAACTTTTACCTCGATTATCTCATTCTCTTAATGGCATCTGTCAAATCTTCAATGTTCTCATTTACCTCCTCCGTTACGCCGGCCAATGTATCGACCGCCGTCGAAATCGTTTCATCAAATTTTTTCAGCTTCGCCATCAGGCCCTCATTGGTGACTTTGTTATAGTTCTGCATCCCACTATCCAGCTGTACAAAAGCTTTCTCCAACTCTCCGCTGACACCTTTGAAACGTTTTTCGTAGGCAGTCCAAGAGTTCCTCGCCTCTTCCAGTGCGCTTTTTACATACAGAGAAGATTCCATATAATCGCCGGAAATCTTCTGCATCGACTCTGCTACGCTCTTTGCATCCGCCTGCTGCTTTGTCATAGACTGAGCCAGCACCTGCACACCACTGTCCAGTGAAGCAGCGGCCAGCTGCAGAGGCTCAGCCGCCTTTTGTAAAGGTTCTGCCGCTGTTTTCAATTTCATAGAAACATCATCCGCCGCTTCTACGAATACCTTGGCGGTCTTGCCCGCCGCCTCTACCGTCTTACCAGCCGCATTCACTACATTCCCAGAAGAGGACACCGCCTGCCGCATCTGATCGAGCGTTTCCTGCATATGTTTTTCATGCGTATCCATCATAGACTGCATCTGCTGCATCTGATCAGCAATTTCCGCCATGAGTTCCTTGACACTGGCATTGATAACGCCCAGATTTTCTTTCGTCTGGTCAGCACTGTCTATAGCAAATTTCCCAATGATCGACTGCATCTGCTGCATCTGTCCGCCACTCTCCGCCATGAGTTCCTTGACACCGGCATTGATAACGCCCAAATTTTCTTTTGTCTGGTCAGCACTGTCTATAGCAAATTTCCCAATGATCGACTGCATCTGCTGCATCTGTCCGCCAATCCCCGCCATGAGCTCCTTGACACTGGCATTGATTGCGCTCAGATTTTCTTTCGTCTGGTCAGCACTGTCTTTAGCGATTTTCCCAATTTCTGTGCGCTGTTCCTTCGCACTCGCTGCCATCTCGTCAAAAATATCCTTCATGGTCGTTTTCATCTCTTCCATGAGAGCTGTCATCCTCTGAATATTTTTATCCGTCTCTTCCGTCTGTTTATTCGCCATGTCTTCCATGGTCTCATTCATTTTGGAAATCGCCTCATTCAACGCATCCAGCGTTTTCTGATTGGCTTCCGAAGAGGCCTTCGTCGAGCGGTCCAGAATGTCCCGAATTCCTTCAGCAAGAGATGCAATATCGGAAGACAAGTTCTTCAGCGAATTTCCTAATTCTTCTGCCTCCTGACCAACACCTTTTTTCAGAACATCCCCCAGCTGGTCAAAACAGCCACTTACAAGGGAACTGGTATTAGACGAAATCTGCATCAGCTGTTCAGTTTGCTTATCCTGTCTTTCTGAAAGTCCCACAAGCATAGTATCCAGATTGCCCTTCATGGCACTATCCATCTTCTCCGCCAGCTGATCCAACACATCCGGCAGGTGATCGCAAATAGAGATAGCCATATCTGTGCTGAGCTGTTCCATCGCTGCCCGCTGCGCCCGGCTTTCTGCCAGCTCTTCGAGCAGGATTTCTTCCACGCTTTTGCGAATGAAGACCTGATCCAGTGCATCAGTAAAACGGGAAACCGCATCGCCAAACCTTTTCATATTCTGACTATGCCACACGCCAAATACAATAGCGCTCACAATACCGAAAATAGATGTCACAAACGCAGTACTCATCCCGCCAAGAAGACCACTGATACTGGAAGAAAGCGCGCCAGTACTGCTGGTATCTACACCTGCCAGACCAATAGTCAACCCTATAAAAGTACCTAAAATGCCGATACCGGTAAAAGTCCCCGCTAACCCCGACCAAAGTCCGCCTTTCATGCCCTCGGTAAATGCTGCAACTGAAAAATAGGACTCAGATTCAACAGTCGAATACTTCTCTAGCCCATCTTTTCCGGGGATAGAAATCAGTGTCCGCTGATACTTTCTCCAAATCCCCTTTATGAGATCACTATTCTCCATTTCCTGAGATAATGATTCAAAATAAACATTGACATTCTGCGGATTATATTTTTTCAATATATCAAGATATGTCTCTATTTCTTTATACCGAGCGTCCAATGGTTTTACAAAATGGTATTTATATAAAAGGAATGTAGCAACGAATGCCACAATGAACACCCAATTTATCGTTTGAGAAAAAAACATTTTACAAAACTGAATAAATTCCATCACGCACTCTCCAATTCAAAACACTACACTAAAAAAGCGCATTTATAGAAAATCAACGTCTACAAACACGCATGATAAAATGAACAGGGAGATAAACGCCCCACAAGACTTCCAGGCAGGTCAAAGTACTTTGCTAAATCACATTTCATATGGTTTCGTCTCATAATTCCCATCCTCCTCATCTCCTGCATATTTTATTTTTAATTATATACCATATGTAATGACAAAAACAGAGTTAGCAACCCCCATTTCAAATGGGGGTTTATTTGGAACC
>ULVD01094867.1_pt1 | contig 17062 bp, 10 predicted proteins | sample 1959101 | NCBI WGS metagenome assembly ULVD01 (sample SAMEA4835777, study PRJEB28245) | human gut metagenome | biome: gut microbiome; material: fecal sample | place: Denmark | collected 2008
ATCGGAATCTTTTACTTTTGGGTGGGATAAGTGGTCTTTATCAGATAATAAACGGGAACCGCAGTGGAATTTTCCATCGGCTTCAAGAGTCTCAAAATGCGGTAATCCACGCCTACACCCTTGGAAACAGCAACCATGATGGGCTCGCCGGTCATCTCCACCTTGGTGTTCGCCTCGTCGAAGAAATGTACGGTGCATTTGAACCCGTCCGGACCGCCGATCCCTGTTTCCAGATAATAAGGGGAACTCTCGATGAGCTTAGCGTTCTGCTCCGGAGTGAGAACGGTTACGGCCTTCTTCGTATCTCTGTGCAGTACAAGAACCTCTGTTTCGGTGGCATACCAAAGGTCACCGTTATAAAGCGATCCCCGGTCCACAATGTCCTTCACCGGCAGCTTCTTGATCAGATTCTCCTTCAGATCGTATACATATACGGAGGTGTCAGAGCTCTTTACAACCAAATCGTAGTTATAGTCCGTGCAGGAGGATTCACTGGCGTACAGTCTTTTCTTTCCCTCGTAAAGGAAGGAATTCTGGCCGTCATCAATAATCAGGTATTTGCCCTGCACGGTAACCTGTTCTGCGCCGGGAACCATGCTCTGCAGATCCACGGCAACCTTGCCGTCGGTTCCGAAAATTTGTGCCACATCGTTCTCCATGATGCGGTTGTTCTCAATGGCGGACACCTGCAGAGCAACACAATCGTCATTGATCGCAGTCAAGACCTTGCCCACAACATAGTCCATATCCACCCGGGTGGCTTTTCCGCAGCTTAAATCCAGCCGATAGGTAAGCAGGTCATGCTTTCCCTTGCTGTCATAATAATCATACTCTTCACTGTCGTCGGGCACACGGATAGAACCCTGACCGAATAGAAAGTTGCCGACAGACCACGATTCCAAATTCACAGCGCCCGAAGGGAGATTCAAAATGCTCTCGGTGATCGTGTAGAGATATTTGCCGTCCTTATTGAAAACATCTGCTCCATTGATGTAATAATCGCCAACCCGATTTGTTCCGTAAACAGCGATCTTCTTGAATTCGTCCGTCTCGGTCTGCAGTTCACCCTTCAGGTCTACATAAATACGGGTGCCGTCCTTGTCCACGACCATACCGTCGGTAACGGTTGCCACGCCGACCTCCCTTTTACCGTTGCGGGTGTAGATGGTGACTTCGGTCTCGTCATCGCTGTTGGTCTTCGTGGAATAGAAAACGCCATGAGCCAGATAGATCATGCCGGACTGGTTCACATCCTCCGATGCTTTGTCCAGTTTGGCATCGGCAACAAAGGCGTTGGCGGCCATGTCATACAGGGAATACTGCGTCCCGTTTTTCTTTTCTTCCATAACAACCACCAACCCGGAATCATCGGTGCCACCGAAAGTGACCTTCTCCGGGAGAGCGGTAAGGGTTGTCAGCTCATAGGAATATTCGCCCTCACACTCAATTGCCAGGCCACTGCCACAACCGGTAGCTGTCAGCAGGAGGACCGCCGCCAAAACAGATGCAGCCAGAAGGGTCCACAATTTCTTCATACTTTTTCTCCTTTTTTACCTTATGAATGTTTTTCAATGTCAAAAAACATTCATTTTTTTCATTGTAGCATAAGAAGTTTCATTTGTCAAGGATACGGGCCTACAGACACACGCCCCTGCGGCTTTCTTTTCCTTCCCGGCGCCTTTTTCAACCAAAAATCAAGAAAGGGACCATTTCCAAAAAACAGAAAAACCCTTGATCTGCAAGGGTTTTTCTGTGCTGTAGTTTTTATGCAGCAAAGATGGTGGAGACAATTGGAATCGAACCAATGACCTCTTGCATGTCAAGCAAGCACTCTAACCAGCTGAGCTATGCCTCCGTTTAAGCAAGAGGTATGATACCATATCGCTCTCGCTTTGTCAATAGAAAACAGGAAAATTTTCCGGAATATTTATAGTTTTGTCCAGGATGCGAGACGAATCAAAAAGGAATACCGGAAAACGGTTGAGCCCCGTGACCTTTATAAACCGAAAGCTGTCCTTATCCCTACCGCCTTAAAAGTCCCTGGTCGCTTCCGTTTCCCAGCATCTGATCCCCTCCGCACTTCTATGCGGACTTAAATCTATTTCGTTTTTTTTCATCCGTTCTTCCGAGCAAATAATCCAAAGATACATCAAAATAATCCGCAAACCTTATAAGAGTATCGTAGTCCGCCTCCCGTTCTCTGTTTTCGTATCTGCTGATACTGTTTTGGTTCATATTCAGATCAAGAGCAAGCTTCAATTGAGAAATATTTCTTTCTTTTCGCAAAGATCTGAGTCGAAATTCCATTTTTATGACCATAGCTTTCGCTTGGCGAAAGCTTCCTTTCTTGCGGAATTGGGGCTGGTTTTGCGGAGCAAAATCGCCATCGCTCCGATGGCGAAAGCCACAAAACGCGTTTGAAAGATTTATCTTTCAAACTTCTCACCTTTTTTCAAAAAACTATTGACAACATTATACCGGTATGGTATAATCACAATATCCCAATTTGGTATATTTCAATCGGCGGCGGCCTGTATTCTTGCTTGCAAGAGCAATTTTGCCGTAGTTTACACCCCATCTTTATAAAATGGGATCCCTTTCAGAAGGGCTTCCATACAAGAAATCCTTTCGCAACACACGACTATACCGGACGCACGCATTCGGTCTTTGATTGTGTTTCCCGTTCGGCAGAAAACGACTGCTGCTACGGAATTCCCTGGAAACACGGCTATGTGTATCACAGCACGGTCGGGTCCACACCGATTGGGATGCCTCTGTTGCCGATACAGTTGATCGAGGCCGGAACACTGTTGGTTCTATTTGCCGTGCAGTTGTTCTTGTTTTTGCATAGGCACCGCACAGGACGCAACACCGTTTTTTACTTTTTTGCATATCCGGTCGTTCGATTCGTTCTCGAATTTTTCCGCGGCGACGCAGAACGAGGCAAATTATTGGGACTGTCCACCTCCCAATGGGGGAGTGTTCTGATCATAGGCATCCTGATGGCCGTAATCATCATCCGCCGTCATCGGTCCCAAAATGCCAAAACACCGTCGGCAGTGGACTGAAGTGGTTCTTTCAGCACGCCGTCAGAATAAAAAACGGGCCGTCGCTCCTGCATATTTCTATGCATTTGCGACAGCCCCTTGTCTGTTTCGCACTACGCACTCAACCTGCCTGAAGGCATTAAAGTAAGCGGTTGTTCCATGTCTTTCGGCAATGTTCAACCGCTTTTTTCTCTTTTCGGGCTTGTCTTAATGCGACAGCCCCTTCTTACAAATTCTTTTTGTATGCCGATATAAAGTCCCCCAAATGAAGATTTCCGACTTCTCTGCAATTATACAATTCTAACCAGAGCCTTGAAAAGCACAAAACCGGAAATTTCCCCGGAATATTTTGCAGGAGCGCTCCACAGACCTCTGAAAACCGTCAGATTTCCCGTTGTTCCCTGCTTTCCGGCTCCTCTTTTGCATCCTCCGGAGGAAGCCCTTCCCTGCTTTTTTCCCCAATCCGGGCGGGAAAGCTCTCCACGCCGGCAGAAACTGCGTCCTCATAGGCTCTATGCTCCGGCGCACCTGCCGCCGCTTCTCTTCTTTCCTTTCTCCGGAAGATGAAGCTGCACACGACAAAGGACAACAGCGCCAGAAGCGTTCCGGCGGCCACATCCAGAACCGAATGCTGTTTGACAAAAACCGTGGACAGGCAGATGAGCACCGTCAAAAGGGCAGAAGAAATCCGCAAGGGGAGGTTGTGCCGCAAGGGGCCTCTTGTGAAGGTGGTCAGATGCGCCACGACCGCTTCGTAGCAGTGAAGACTGGGAAACACATTCACCGGGTTGTCAGCACTGTAGATGATTCGGCAAAGAAAGGCGAAAAAGCCGGAGCCTGGGTCAGCCGGGCGAAAATCCACAGTGGTGGGAAAGAGCACAAAGAGCACATAGCAGAGAATCATCCCCGGATACAGGCACCATAACTGCTTCCGGAACCCCCTTTTGTCCTTCAGCCAGACATAGCACAGGGTGGCCGGTATATAGAGATACCAAAGAATATAGGGTATGACAAACGCCGGCACAAAAGGAATTTTATCGTCCAAAGAAACATGAATCACCCTATACTCCAGGCCGATATGCTGAATGAAAAAATAGTAAATGCCGAACACCGGGAAAAAAAGAAACCAAAGCCCGTCCCGGTGGTCTCTCCATAAGATGCGAAAAAATTTTTTAACGAAATTCATGAGTTTCTTCTGCCTTTTTCTTCTTTTATGGGGGCATTGTAGCATACAAGGCTGCAAAAGTCAATAACAGGGTCGGCAACCGAAGCAAAAGCTGCCGAATTGCCGAATTACAGCCTGTCCTTTCCGATGAAAACGGCTTTTTTCTGTTTTTCAGAACTTTCCTCTGTTCCTCCGGCAAGCTGACCCCCCACCCCTCTGCCTTTATTTATTCCCCGATTCCGTCATTTGTTTCCCGCTCCCCGGTTATTGCCCGGCTCCGGCGTTTGTTTCCGGTTTCGGCATTTGTTTCCCGTCTCCGGTTATTGCCCGATTCCGTCATTTGTTTCCCGGCTCGTCATTTGTTTCCCAATCGGTTATTGATGATTGACTGGGCCGCACGCCGCAAGAAGCGCAACGCATTTCAAAAATTTCTTGCATTTTCCGGTCGGATATGCTATACTGAATTTATGCGGGCATGGCGGAATTGGCAGACGCATAAGATTTAGGATCTTACGCCTCCGGCGTGCAGGTTCAAGTCCTGTTGCCCGTACCAAATAAGGAACAGTAGTTTGATACAATCGTATCGACCTACTGTTTTCTTTTTGTCGTTAAATATTAGCCGAAAGTCCTTGTAAATCAAGGGCTTTTTTGCTTTGGTGGCGCATTTCGGTATTTGCGGTGCCTATATGTTGTGGCTCGGAAGCCTCAAAATGCAGAAAAGCACTACTCCCCGTCAAGGTGTAGTGCCTTTCTATCGTTAAAAGATTGGTATTCGTTAAATTACTGATTTAGCGTTCCGCCTAACTCAATATAATCCAATTTGCATAAAGCGTAGGTGCTGATGCGACCGTTGTCGCTAACTTGGATTTTTGCGTTTTCAAGAGTTATAGTTCTTACTGAACCGTCCGCCATAGTAATATGCAATTCGTCATAAGACCAATGGTGGGAGATTCGAACGGAAACGATTTTGTCAACAGGAACGCCATCAAACCGAAGCGTGGCACGGTTTATAATGCAATGCAAGGACTTGCCCCATGCATTCGCATAGAGGTAGTCGGCGGGAACACATTTTTCAAAAAGGTCAATTGCACCTGAACCGAGTGAAGCCTTACCGCCATTTCGGATATGAGCTACAAGATCTTGATAGCGGTCAAACCATACATTCTCAGAAAACACGGAAACCGACTCCAGCTCATCATCTTCAAAGAACACAACCGCATTGACCCACGCTTTGACGGGGACTTGCTTTCGTAAAAGATATATGGCTCTTCCGAGTTGTTTGAAGGGTGATTTAAGAAGCTTCGTGTGCGTTTCACCCGTCCAACGGTCTGTCTTCTCTTGAAGAAAACCATCTTCTCGTTCTGTGAGACAGCCTTTCCAACGCTTTACTTCTATTGCAAAGAGTTTGTTTTCATACAGCACAAGGCAATCAATCTCGGCATTTCCTTCTGCGGTTGAAATAACTACATTCCTTTTTATTTTACAGGACGGAAGTTCTCTGCGGAGCCTATATGTAAATTCATCCTCACCGTAATTACCGTAACGCTTCGCCTCATTGACATACGGAATGGAGGACTCCCCGGCTCGTACAAAGCCCATTTTGATTTTATGAAAAAACGATCGAATTCCCACGGGATACCTCCTTTCTACCGTAAAAGATTTAATTAAGCTTTGCGTAAGATGGTTTTATATGCTTTGAGAGGCAATGACATCTCTGTTTCGTTCTTCTCGAAAATTCGGCAAACAACTACCTCTTTTTCTTCTCCTGTGGCATCTACCATCACATGATCGCCTACTTGAACTGAGACATCATCACAGAGATAATCGTAAAATTTTGAACCACCAAAAGATACAGAGACAAATCGATAGGATGTTTCGGTTGCCTTCTTGTTACTCTTCAGGATGTAATAACCGTTGGTGAACAATAATCTTGCACCATCACAGTAAAATTCGTGATATGTAATTTCATCGACAACAAGCACTCTGTCGAGAATATCATCCGGCAAGACCTCGTTGGCTTTGTAGGTTAATGTTAATTTGGGGAACAACCCACACATCTCAACACCGGGAACAGTAATAAAAAGCTTTCTTCCACGCTTTTCACCCAATTTCTTGTGTGCGGTGAAAGTCATCTTATATGTAAGCTCACCCTGTTTTTTGATGACAAGGTCAAGTTTTCGACCGTCGGAAGTTTCAGCTCCGAGCAATCCTACCAAGGAGTAAAATTGAGCACGTCGTTTAGGCTTGAATTCAAGTTTTTCCTTGACCGTAGCAAGAGCGGTCGAAATAGCATCACAGACTTTGGAATCACCATAGTAATTCGCTTCAAGCATACGCATACGGATAGCAAATTCAGCCTGCGTGTAATAGTAGAGCGCCTCCTCATAGTCATTGCTTTCGTCATCCTCGTTGGCTGCATATATTCCACCCATTCGCAATGCCACGTCGGCAAATTTGCAGTTAAATTCTCCATCGCGGATATATTTTATATTTTCGTTATACAGTCTGCCAATAATGTTCTTGGCAGTTTCGGGGGACTTTGCAACTCCGTAACCGTTTTTGAACATATCTGCAATTTTATACTGCGCTTCGTATACTTCGTTGAATGCGGCAAACGAGAAATATTTGTATGCAAGCTCATATTCCGGTTTGCCGTCACTGCATCTGCCGTAATAGTAAATATAACCCAGCGTATTCGCAAGGAATGCCTTTTTCGGCATTTCGTCCTCTATTTCAAACAATCGTGAAATACAATCTCTCGAACGAATCCAATCGCAATCAAAAGCGCGGTTTCCCCCGTAACAGCCATATCCTACGGCATTAAGCCCGTAAATATTATTTTCCTCTGCAAGTTCTTCGGCAAAAAGACGATAAAGCTCTATATGCTCGTCTGTCGCTTCGTTCATTACGGCGTCGTTTTCAAGAGCTTCAATTAAACGCTCTTTAATGTACAAAGGATATCTGCGTTCAAGAAAAGGCTTGTTCTTGTCCTCAAGAAAAATAGTGCCTTCTTCTATGGCGGCGGGAATTTGCACGGCATTGAAACCGCTCCAGGGATGGTAAATATATGTATGCATAGAACGCAAAACATCTTTTTCGGTATATATGTCGGTGTTAGCGTCCGTGCCCTTTGACGCCAGCACATGTCCTATAAATTCACTCCATGCATAAAACATATCTTCATCGAAATCGTCTGCAAGGATTTTTTGTAATGCTACAAGAAAATCTTCGACAGTTATCTCATAACCGTCAACATTAATGATATTCTCAATCACATTATCGCCGAGCACCTTCAAAATATCACTATCCAATCTGATTATAGACAAATATTCATCTTTTTCAAGATGGATGGGCGGCAAATATGTAAGTTTGGAAAACGGTACTCGTTCCACCCAATCATAATCCATAAAAATATTAGCGGAAGTTTTATTTACAGCAATAATTTTGCCAACTTGAATAGAGCCGTCTTGCTCCCATTTAACATAATCATTAACCTGAAAATTATGCATAATTTCAATCTCCTTTCGAGAATATGAATAATTATATCATATTTTTATGAATTTTTCAATCGCTTCAAAACAAAAAAGAGCCGACCATCATAGCCGACTCTTAATTTGCAAGCGGTCATTACATCATCACCGTTTCTTCGCTGCCGTTACGGAAAGTGAAAATAAGCCGTCCGCCGTTGTAGACGGTGATGCGCTCGACGGTGGCGCGGAATCGGCTGTCCTTCCATTCGGTATCGAGGAGGTCAAGCTCGCCAAGCTCAAAAAGGAATCCGCTAAGCTCATCCGCCTTGAATTGCTTATCCTCTCTCTGCCGTGTGAGAGTCGTATAACGCTTCTGCAAAGCCTCGTAGCGTTCTGTAAGGCTCTCATAGGTTTTGACGTATTCGTCCTGGTCAAGAGCCGTTATCGCATTGGTGGCGATGCTTTTCTCGATCAAACCTGCCACAACCTCCATCTCCTCGGCAACCGCACGAAGCTCGGCATCGATTTCGGTGTGATTGGAGAGGGCTTGTTTTACAAGTCTGCCGTCCTCAATCAAGGCTTCGCGGTTATCTATGAGAAAGCTCAATGCATGCCTCGCATACTCCTTGAGCGCGTCCTCGGTCAGGTGAGGCGTGGTGCATTTCTCCTCGCCCTTGAACTTATGGTTGCATTGCCAAATCACACGGCGGTATTGGCTGTTGGAGTGCCATACCTTGGGACCGAACTGCTCTCCGCAATCACCGCAGAAGACTCTACCGGAAAAGGGACTTTGTGATGTAGTGCGCCGTGAGGATTCCTTCCGTCTGCGAAGCTCTCCCTGACCTCGGTGCGCAAATGGCTTCCCACCACACGGGCATTCAGAGCCGCTGATCGCCCGCACGCCTCTCCTTTGCCCGCAACGCTCCTGAAAATGAACTCCGTGCCGGCTGTAGGGAACGGTGCTGAACCGGCCTTGAAGTTCCGATCGTACCCCCTGCTTCTCGCAGCCCTGTGCTCCGGCATCCTGTATGGGTACTGCCTTTTGCTCTGAATTTCTGCAGGGTCCTGCCCCAATCGCCCGATGTTCTATCGCAGATTACCACTTTGTTAACACTTTATTGCGTAAAAAATTTAGTGTTCCTACTTGTATAACATTCAGAATCGTGATAAAATACTATTGGCATAGTGATAAAATACTATTGGCAAAATAAATAAAAAAGTGAGGTTTAAAGGATCATGGCAAACAGAATCGTATTAAATGAAACCAGCTACCACGGTGCAGGCTCCATTAAAGAGATCGTGAGCGAAGTCAACAGAAGAGGTCTGAATAAGGCTTTCGTCTGCTCCGACCCTGACCTTGTAAAATTCAAGGTCACCGACAAGGTTTTAGCCGTTTTAGAGGGCTCAAGCCTTGCCTATGAGCTCTACAGCAACATTAAACCAAACCCCACGATTGAAAATGTACAGACAGGCGTCGAAGCCTACAAAAAGAGCGGTGCGGATTACATTATCGCTATCGGCGGCGGTTCCTCCATGGACACTGCAAAGGCAATCGGCATCATCGTCAATAACCCCGAATTTGCGGATGTTCGCTCTCTTGAAGGCGTTGCTCCCACCAAAAAGCCCTGCGTTCCCATCATTGCCGTTCCGACTACGGCAGGTACTGCGGCGGAAGTTACAATCAACTATGTGATTACCGATGTGGAGAAAAAGCGCAAATTCGTCTGCGTGGATGTTCACGACATTCCCGTCGTTGCCATCGTAGACAGCGATATGATGAGCACCATGCCCAAGGGCCTGACCGCCGCAACGGGTATGGACGCACTGACTCATGCGATCGAAGGCTATATCACCAAGGGTGCTTGGGAAATGACCGATATGTTCCACTTAAAGGCCATTGAAATTATTTCCAAGTCGCTGCGCGGCGCCGTGGCGAACGAAAAGGAAGGCAGAGAGGGCATGGCTCTCGGTCAGTATATCGCAGGCATGGGCTTCTCAAATGTGGGTCTTGGCATAGTACACTCTATGGCTCATGCCCTGGGAGCGGTTTATGATACGCCCCATGGTGTCGGAAATGCAATTCTTCTTCCCACGGTTATGCGCTATAATGCCGAGGCAACGGGCGAAAAATACCGTGATATTGCGAAGGCAATGGGGGTTGAGGGCGTCGATCAGATGACGATTGAGCAGGCTCGCCAGGCCGCTTGCGACGCAGTTGCAGAGCTTTCCAAGGATGTGGGCATTCCTCAGGACTTAAAGGGCATCGTTAAGGAAGAGGATATCGACTTCCTCGCACAGTCGGCAATGGACGACGCTTGCCGCCCCGGAAACCCCAAGGATCCCACCAAGGAGGATATCATCGCTTTGTATAGATCCTTACTTTGATCTCATAAGAATCTGAAACAACAAAACCGTATTGAAACACCGGAGGCGTAAAAAGCTCTAACCGAGCTTTTTACGCCTCCTTTTCAGAATTGCCATATGGGTACCTTTGTTGCATTATAGCTCCCACTGAACAGTCAAAGTCGGTTCGGCGGCAAAACCGCCGTTGCCGAAGGCACGGGGCATCTTCCGAGGTGCCCTTATTTCTTTTTCTTTTTCAGCAGGAAGAACGCTACCCCGCCGCCGAGGACAAGAACCGCCGCCACGATCAGAACGATATACAGGGTTGCCGAGGAAGGATTCTCCTCGTCGGAAGTTCCCGAGCCGGAAGCAGTGGTTTTCGTGCTTTCCGAAACCGTTCCGTCCGGGGAAGCCGGTTCGGAAGCGGGCGTAGATGCAGAAGTCGGCAGGGGAGTAGGCGTGGGTATCACCGGAGCGCTTACCTCCAGAATCAGATTCACATTGTCCAGAATTGATCCGTCGCTTTCCACGATCACCGCCTTCATCCCCGATTCCACAGCCGTATCCTCCGGACAAAGCTTGTTTTTCGCATCCACAAAGCCCACCTTCGCTCCTCCTCCGGTGACGGTGAAGAGGGCGGAAAGCTCCTTTGCAGTGGTTCCGTCGGGAATTCCGGTCAGCTTGCCGTCTTCGCTTTTCACACTGTCGTTTTCGATGAGAGAAGCGGTGTGCAACACAGCCTTGAAATTCTCCAGGTAATCTCTCTGAATCTCCTCAAGGACCTCTTTCAGGCTCCGGTGGTCGGCGTCCCCTTCCACAGGAACCGGCGTGCTTAAATACTGTTTGCCGTTCAGAATATTCAGTGCGATCTCTCTGCCGTAGTTGTAATAGGTACTCAGATTGGACACGCCCATGGTGTCGTTGCCATCGGTGATTTTCTTGCCGGACTGCACCTTCTTTTCGGCTTTGGCGAAGAAATTGGACCACATCCGGTAATAGTAGTCCTCCATCAGACCGTTCAGGGAGCGGTTGGCATAGTTGCCCAGGTCTATGGTGCTCCAGTTGGTAATCAGCATCACCGCATCCAGCTTCATCAGATCCACATCAAAGTCCCCGTAGGTGCCGGTGCGCGTATCGTTCACCCAGGTGTCCACTCTTCCCACCCATTTTCCAAGCAACTCGTTTTCCGAGAAAGCCGCCAGCTCATCGATCAGCTGCATGGCACGGAGGAACCTGGTTTTGTTGGCGTGGAAGGTTTCATAGTCCGCCTCCTTCGCCGCCTTGAAGGCATTGGCTAAGCATGCGGTGGCATCGCTGCTCAGTCTGGTTGTCAGAAGTTCCACCAGGTCGTAAATATAAGTTTCTTCATCCTTCAGCTCGTCATAATAGCCGATCAGCTGCTTGAGCGTGGCGGAAAAGATCTGCTGCGAATAGGAGGGGTAGAAATATCCGCCGGTATAATCGAACTTAGGATAGTTGGTGATGGCATTGTTGATGGTGGTGCCGTCCACCGTGTTGGTACCGTAAAGCGTTTTGCACAGATCCGCCCAGGTGCCGGAGGCCACCGAACTGCCGTAGCGCCGTTCTGCATAGTCCTTGATCCAGGTGCGGTAAGTCACTTCGGCAGAATCGCTCCAGCCCAATTCCCAGAACAGATCGAAAACCACCGGGTTCCGCTCGGTTCCCTCGCTGGTCAGTCCGATGCCCTTTATGTGTTGCGCATTCTTCTGTGCATTTCTGAAATTCTGGATCATCCCGTTCAGGCTCAGATGTGCGCCCTCTCTTCCGCCGTAGTCCTCCAGAATGCAGAGGCACCAGGAGGTTCCGCCGAATTCATGGCCGCCATAGTTGGTCGTGTTGGTCCAACGGGGACTTTGCACGGAAGCCAAATCCAACAACAGGATATGGTCTTCCCGATCCTCGCCCCAGCCCTCCACCACTTCGGGCAGAGGATTTTCCCACCAGGACTGTATCACCCAGACTGCGTCGCTGTTTTCCTCTAAAAGCTTATCCAGAACCGTCCGGCTCATCTGAGCCTTGTTGAAGCTTTTGTCCAATTGGAAGCCGGAGGAAATCTCATGCAGGAAGTCGCCGGCATAGTAGTCGCCGATTCTGCCGTAGATCTGATTCTGGACTTCATAGAACTTCTTGGCCAGCGAATCAAAGCCGGGGAAGGTGGTATTCAGCGCATAGGGACGGGTAAAGCCGGCCCAGGAGCCGGTAGAGGTCATGAAGGAGCCCACATTTTCAAATCCCTGCTTCTTCAATGTGGCGTCTGCCTTTTCCGCAAAGTCGGTGGGCAGGGTGCCGGTGAAGGCCTGCAAACAGGGATCGGCGCCCATAACTGCCAAATACCGCTGGTTTCTCCGTGCCATTTCCACGGTATCTTCCATCCATGTGAAGGACACCGGGCCTCCGGTTCCTTCCAGGTTGCCCATCAGCCACCAGGCTTTCCAGGTGTAGCCCGAAACGAACTGCAGGGCTTCTCTTGCGCTGTAGCCGTAGTTTTGCAGATACAAGACCCAAAGCGCTTCCGTGGCCGTGGTATCCAGCACCACATTCACCCCTGAGAGCATCAGATAATCCAATTCCCTCTGCCACTCATCGAAACCGTAAAAGGGCATGGTATAGGAAAGTGTGCAATAGTTGTAGGCATAGCGGACTTCATAAGGCGATTCCTTATAGATGGTTTTCTCCACCGGAACCACCTTTTCTGGCATCTTGGTCTGTTTGGTCTCCTGAGAGATATGTACATTACAGAAGTATTTCAGATAGTAATTCAAGCCCGAAGCCACCGAAACGCCTTCATTTCCCTTGATATGGATCTTTCCGTCCTTGTCGGTGATTTCATAATAATCATTGCCGTTAAGCAACGGAGCTCCGATCTCAAAGGTAAAATAGGACAGATACTCCTCGCCTAAAATTCTGGAAACCAGACCTTCCAGGGCGGCAACGGTATCCTCCTTGGTGTAGGTATCCTTGATGTCGTATTTCCCGTTTGCGTCCTTTATGGCAGAAAGATCCACATTGCAGTTCTTTTTCAGCCATTCTTCATAGGAAGAAACCGAAAAGGTGTCAGAAATTTCGGCCACCGGGTCGGCGGTTTTTTCGCCGTAGACCTCCAATTCCGAAATATATGTGGAGGCACTGCTTCCTTTTGTGGACATCAGACTGAGCACTCTGACGATTCTGTAGGACTTCTGGCTTTGAATTTCAAAGACCAGACCGTCCGCGTCTGCCTTTTCCGGGGCGGTCATGGTTCCGATCCGGTCAAAGGTTCTGCCGTCGGTACTGCCATACACATTGAAGGCCGTGTCGTAGCTACGCACCTCGCTCACCTTTAAGGGCTGCTTGATGACCACTTTCTCCAATTTGTAGTTGGCTTGCAGATCCACCTCCGCATAGAGGGGAATCTCTCTCCCGCTCCAATAGGTCGTGTCGTCACCGTCTGTGATGACCGCGGCATTGCTGCTGTTTCTGTTTGCGTAAGCGGGTTTGCCTAAGGCAATATTCTCCTCCCCATCAGCAAAAGCCGTCTGAAGAGGCAGCGCTGCAAAAGCCGAAAAAACCATAACCAGCGAAAGCAGAAGCGCCGGAATTCTTCCTCTTTGATTCATAGGTTCCTCCTGATTTGGTTGAACTGCAAAATATGTTCAAAATTCCAAAAGTATATTTAGTATATCATAAATTGTTTTTGAACGCAATGAACAGATTCACTAAAAAGGTGCGGACAAAAATGTGCACATCCACCAACGCCCGGGAAAATCCGGAATTCTCGCTCCAAAAGTTGACATTCGACAAAAAATATGATACACTGGGCATAAAATAAAACGGCGGAGGGAAGATGTACATGGCGCACATTCCAAAATGCGGAACCGCAGAATTGCAGATCCCCGATTTCCGGACCGCCCTGTCACAGTCGTTGCTTCCGCAGGAGGACTACGACAGCGAAAAATGGCTCTATGTCCCCTGTCGGTACGATGAATTCCGGTACATCCTGGGCACCAAAGGGAAAAAGCCCTTGATCTGCATCGGAATCAATCCCAGCACCGCCCGTCCGGACGCTCTGGATAACACGCTGAAAAGCGTGGAGCGCACGGCGCTTTTCAACGGATACGACTCGTTTCTCATGTTCAATTTGTATGCCCAGCGGGCAACAGATCCGGACTATATGGAGCGAACCTTCAATTCTCTTTTGCACCGGCAGAACATGGCGGCGTTTACCTACATTCTGGAAAATGCGGGAAGACAGCCTGCTATCTGGGCCGCATGGGGAACAATCATTGAAAAAAGGGAGTATTTGTTTGATTGCATGGCGGAGATGGTGTCTCTGGGGGAACAGTACGGTGCGCAGTGGTACACCTGCGGCAGGCGGTCCGCAAAAGGACACCCGCATCACCCCCTGTACTTAAAAAAGAACAGCCCCCTTGAAGAGTTTGACATCGCAGAATACCTGGAGTGCACACGCACCAAAAGCCTCCGGAAGCCAAAGCCTGCGCCGATTTTTTCAGCAGGATAGACATCACATCCGGAAAACGCAAAGAAAGGATGCGCTCGTGAAAACCGAAAAAGAAAAAAGGACGGGATTTATCCGCGGTCTTTTCCTGATTCTGACGCTTGGCTGTTGCCTTTTGATCTTTCTGAACTCGGCGGCAGATTCCGAAGTTTCGGGAAAGCAAAGCGGAACCATCACCGAGACGCTTGCACCCGTGGTGATTCCGAATTACGATCAGCTCTCTCCCGGTGAGCAGAAAACACAGAAAAACGAATTGGGCAGTCTGGTGCGCAAAGCCGGGCATTGTTTGGAATTCATGGCACTGGGCCTTTGCTCTTTCTCCTTTTGCCTGACCTTCCGAAAAAAGAACGATCGGCAGGGGGGGCTTTTTCTTGCCTTTTTGTCCGCCTTGGCATTCAGCGTTCTGTACGCTGTTTCCGATGAAATACACCAGATCTTCGTTCCGGGAAGAGCCTGTGAATTTGAAGATGTTGTCACCGACACCATGGGCATTCTTTGCGGAATGCTGGTGCTTGCCGGACTGGTAAGGGCCAAAAGAGCCAAGGAAGCTGCCGGGCAAAGCAGCTTCTCCCTCCAATGAAACGGAATCTTCTATAGGTAGGAGTGCTTCGGTCCCCCCGATGCACCCCTTTTTTGAGAGCGGACCGCTTGCCCCGGGGACCTGTTTGCTTTTTAGGCTCTTTCTGTTGAAAAAGATTTGACAATAGGGAAGAAAAGGTATATAATCACCCTGTAGTTTGGTATTTTGAAAGGAAAAATTTTATGGCACAGGAAAAAATGGTCGGTCAGATCACGGACATGGAAAAGGATTTTGCCCAGTGGTATACCGATGTGGTGAAGAAGGCAGAGCTTGCCGATTATTCAGGCGTGAAGGGCTGTATGGTCATCCGTCCCTACGGATATGCCATTTGGGAAAACATTCAAAGGGACTTGGACGCCCGGTTCAAGGCTTTGGGACACGAGAATGTTTATATGCCCATGTTCATTCCCGAAAGTCTTTTGCAGAAGGAGAAGGATCATGTGGAGGGCTTTGCGCCGGAGTGCGCCTGGGTCACAGTGGGCGGACAAAACCAGCTGTCTGAACGGCTGTGCGTGCGTCCCACCTCCGAAACGCTGTTCTGCCAGCACTTCAAGGACATCATTCATTCCTACAGAGACCTTCCCAAGCTCTATAACCAATGGGTCAATGTGGTTCGGTGGGAAAAAACCACCCGTCCTTTTCTGCGCACCTCCGAATTCCTCTGGCAGGAGGGACACACCATGCACGCAACCGAGGAGGAAGCCAAAAAAGAAACTCTGCAGATGCTGAAGGTCTATGAGGACTTCTATTTGGAGAGCCTGGCCATCCCCGCCATCACCGGACAAAAGACCGAAAAGGAAAAATTTGCCGGCGCCATGGAAACCTACACCATCGAGCCGATGATGCACAACGGCGTAGCCCTGCAGGGCGGCACCTCTCACTATTTCGGAGACGGCTTTGCAAAGGCCTTTGACATCACCTTTACCGATAAAGACAACCAGATCAAGTATCCGCACCAGACCTCCTGGGGCGTTTCCACCCGGATGATCGGGGCAATCATCATGACCCACGGCGACAACAACGGCCTGATTCTGCCTCCGGCCATTGCGCCCATCCAGATAGTCGTGATTCCGGTCCAACAGCATAAAGAAGGCGTTTTGGAAAAGGCGGCGTCCGTGACCGAAGCTCTGAAAAAAGCGGGGCTCCGGGTCTATATGGATCAGTCCGACAACTCCCCCGGTTGGAAATACAGTCAGTATGAAATGAAGGGCGTGCCGGTGCGTCTGGAACTGGGACCCAGGGATATTGAGAATAACTCCTGCGTGCTGGTCTCCCGGGTGACCAGGGAAAAGAAGTTTGTTTCCTTGGATAATCTGGAGGAAGAGGTTCAAGCCATGCTGAAGTTCGTTCACGACGAGCTGGTGGAGCGGGCCTTGGAAAATCGGGAGGAAAAGACCCACGATGCTCATACCCACGAGGAATTTTTGGAGATTGCCGCCAACCGGCCCGGCTTTATCCGGGCAATGTGGTGCGGCGATTCGGCCTGCGAGGATCAGTTGAAGGACGAAACCGGCGGCGTGAAATCCAGGTGCATTCCCTTCACCGAGGAACACCTTTCCGACACCTGCGTGTGCTGTGGAAAAAAGGCCAAACACATGGTGGTCTGGGGCAGACAGTATTGAGAACCCTAAAGAAATTCAAAAGAAAAAAAGCCTGCAAATCGCTTCTTTCAATCGGAAAAAGACGGTAGAAGCACTTTGATCCAAAAGTCCAAACGCACTCCATTGCCAATGTATCCAATTTGGGCACAACCTATAGAATCCCCACGGAAGAGGACGAGTCCCTCTTCCGTGGGGATTCTCGTGTAAAATAGGCTTTCTGTAAAAAGAAAAGGGGCAAAAGCCCCGCTGCAAAACAAAAAGCCTTCCCCCGCAAAGCGAAGGAAAGGCAGGATGTCAGTACTGACCTATTTTCCCGAGCCGTCGCCAGCCAAGTATCTTC
>ULVD01050539.1_pt1 | contig 17004 bp, 7 predicted proteins | sample 1959101 | NCBI WGS metagenome assembly ULVD01 (sample SAMEA4835777, study PRJEB28245) | human gut metagenome | biome: gut microbiome; material: fecal sample | place: Denmark | collected 2008
TTCCACTTTAAATAATCACATGTGGCATCGTACATACATCCATTTATATGATTCTATTATTCTATCATACCATGCAGTCTTTTTCTACACTAGGAAAAAACAATCCCCTCTTTACCATTTCTGATAAAGAGGGGATCTATAAGTCAATATAACTGACTTGCTTTTAAGGTCTTATTATTTTAAATATCTTCTTTTTCTGCGGATATTATAAATACCATAAACTCCACTTCCAAGTGTCATTACTATAAGTAAGAATAATAAGATTCCTCCGCCAGTCTTAACTTTGTCAGGAGGCGTATCCTTCGTAAATGTTACGGTCTGATCTTTGCTGTTAATATCCTTATGCTGTGCTACAAGCTTATCTTTGATATACAGTTCTTCGTAGGCTACGAGACTGTCATACTTTGTGGTATCAACTGTAAATTCCATCTTAACCGTTGCATTTGCTTTGTTTGCTTTAAAGGTTACGGTACTGGTAATACCTGTAGATTTCTTTGTTGCCTTATCGATCAACTCACCCTTCATGATATATTCCTGACCAACAATAAGATTCTTGCAACTAATCGTATCTACTACGACTGTCTTTTCACTCTTCTTTGCCGTCTTCTTACCATCCACTGTAGCCTTTGTTCCGATTTCAATCGTATATGCTGACTGATCTTCACTGTTCTTATCTTCATGTTTTGCAATCTCAACATTGTTTACATACAAATATTCATAGCAGACAAGTGTTTTTCCGGAAAGATTGGTTGTGTCGATTACAAATTCTGCATCAACAGTTCCATTTGACTTTTTCGGAGTAAACGTAATCGTTACCATATTTTTCTTGTCTTTATTTGTACTATTTGCGATCGCAATCTCTTTTCCAGTTTCCTTATCAATCAACTTACCAGAAATAGTATAAGTAATATTTGGAATAAGGTTCTCATAAGAGATCGTATCTACCAAAACAGTTTTATTACTGTATACCGTATTTTTGGTCTTTGTCAGCTTATCTACTAACTTCGTTGAAATATGAGGAACATACACTGCCTGTTCTTCACTATTTATATCCTCATGAGATGCAATTTTCTTATTGTTCTCATAAACAGCCTCATAACAAACAAGCGTTTTTCCGGAAAGATCTGAAGTATCGACCTCAAACTTTATATCAACAGATCCGTCTGCCGTCGTAGGCGTAAATTTGATCTCACTGATATATTCATTTGATTTACCAGATACTTTATTAACCAGTGTCTTAATCTTGGATGCCTTAGTACCCTTCTTTAAGGATTTGCCTGTAGCTTTATCCATAAGCTTTCCACTGATTACATATTCAGTATTTGGAATTAATCCTTCATACTTCACGGTATCTACGATCACGGTCTTACCGTTCTTCGTGATATGCTCCTTTGTACTTGAATCAAGAGCAGTTGTTCCAATAGATACAACATGTACAGACTGAGATTCATCATTTATATCCGTATGGCTTGCTACCTGAATCTTGTTCCAGTAAACACGCTCAAAGCAAACGACTGTATCCCCTGCAAGATCAGTAGCATCAACCGTAAATTCAAGATCTATAGTTCCATTCTTCTTTTCTGCCTCAAATGTGACAGTTGAAGTAATCGGAACACTCTTACCTGATTTATCCTTTTTGGTGATTGCCTTTCCAGTCTTTCTGCTCATTAATGTACCTGTAACGGTATATGTTTTTCCAACTTCAAGGTTCGTGTAATTAACCGCATCAACGATCGTAATCTTTTCCGGTTTTGCATAGTGAGTATCATCTGCCTTATTTTTAGCAGTTGTCGTTACACCCGGATAATCAATCGTCTGTGATGTATTCGATAAATCTTTATGATCTGCAACCAGATAAAGCTTATTGTCAATCTTGACATAAATTTCTTCGTAAACAACTACGGATGATCCTGCAAGACCAGTTGCATCGAAGTTAAATGTCATATCAACAGTTCCATTCTTCTTTTCCGGCGTAAAGCTCATAATCTGGTAATGTCCCGGTCCTGATACACATTCTCCGGTTTCGGAATTAAATTCCACTCCATCTTTTAACAGAACCGCTGTTTCATTGCTCTTATTGATCAACTGACCAACAACCAGATATTCTCTTCCGGCAATCAGATTTTCATAACTGATCGTATCAATGATAGATGCATTTTCTTTTGCTTCTCCTACATGCGTGGAATTTTCAGCATCCTTTGCCTCTGTTCCAATCTTCGGAATATAAAATGTTTCTGCTTCATCATCGATATATCTGTGCTGTTTGATAAGTGATGATTCAATGTATAAATCCTCATAAGCAACCAGTGTTTTTCCTGCGAGATCAGTAGCATCAAATTCAAATACAACATCAACTGAACCGCTTGCTTTATCTGGTGTAAATGTAGCTGAAGCAGTTACATCCTTACCATTAACTTCAACGGTCTTTTCTGTTGCCTTGTCAATGATCGTTCCCTTCACTTCATAAGTAAGTCCCGGAATCAGGTTTTCATACTCTACCCGGTCAATTACCTTTGCCTTATCTGCCTTTGTCATGTTAATACCAACTGTAGCATCATAAGCAGTTGTATGTAAGTCAGGGAAATAGATCGTCTGATCTTCGTTTGGCATTGTATCTTCCTTTGCAACGATCCGGAAATCGGAATCTTTATCAGATACCTCATCCGTTCCATCTGCATCTGTTGTGGTTGCTTTCTCTGTCTTTGCGTCCTTGATAACATCAACATATAATGTTTCAACGCAAACAGCTTTTTTACCTTTTAATTCTTCATATCCAGTAAAGGTGAATGTTACATCTGTCTCACCATTTGCCTTTTCCGGCTTAAAAGTTGCACTTGCAGTAATTTCCTTACCATTCTTATCAAGAAGTACCTTACCTGTACTTTCATCAAGAATCTTACCAACTAACTTATAATACCGTTCTGGAATCAGATTCTCATAAATTACAGTATCCGTTATAGTGATAGAACCGTCCGGATTTGCAAGCTGTGTTCCATTCTCTGCATTTCTTGCTTTGGTTTTGATCTTTCCAATATAGAATGTTTCATCTGAATCATTTATATCGTTGTGATCCACCAGCTTTGTAGATCCAAGGTAGAGTGCCTCAAAAGCAACTAACGTAGTTCCATCAAGTCCTGTTCCATCAAATTCAAATACAACATCTGTTGTACCGGATGATGTTTCCGGAACAAATGTAGCTTTTGCTGTGACCTCTTTACCGCTCTTATCTGTAACCGTCTTTCCTGTCTCTTTATTAACTAAAGTTCCAAGCAGTTCATATGTCTGTTTTGGCAGTAAGCTCTCATATGCCACGGTATCAACAACTGTAATCTTATCATCTGCAAATGACATTGGAATACCTGTTTCTTTATCGTAAACAGTAGTATGAACATCAGGAAAGTACATTGTCTGCTTCTCATCTGTAATTTCCATATGCTTTGTAATTGAATTACGGTTCTTTTCTACATTGACAAAGGATACTGCTGTTTTACCCTTTACATCTTTGCCCTTAACCTTATAAACGAGTTTAAAGGTTCCATCATTTGTATCCGGCTTGAAGATAATATTACCTTCTTTGTTATGAGCAAATCTTGTATCGTCCTTGTCATAAACATCTGCCTTAATGTATGAACCATCCGCTTTCAGGTAATCGGTTTCGTTCTTATCGATCAGATATCCATCAACCACATAAGTCTCGCCAATTTCAAGGTTCTTAAATGTGATCAGATCAACCAGAGTATATTCTGTATCATCCTCTACTCCGATCATATGCTCTCCTGTCTTCTCATCTGTAAGCTCGGATGCAAGAGATGGGAAGTGGATCTGCTGATCCTTTGTGCTTGCATTTGCTTCTTTTGCTACAAGATTTTCCTTACCATCAACGATTTCATATAAGTATTCGTATACAACTACCGATCCGCCATCCTTATAGTCATATGCATCAAATGTAAGGTTCATCTTCAAGATATCTGTTGCAAGCTTTGGTGTAAATTCTTTTGTTACCCTTATTTCTTCGCCCCAGTCATCATATAAGATATCTCCGGTTGCTACATCGTGAAGTTCTGCAACCATCTTATATGAATTACCCGGAATCACATTGTTATAAGTAACAGAGTCTACAATCACCAGATCAGAATATGCATGGCTGTAATGACTTTCCTCGTCCTGTGTCAATGCTACAGTTGAAATGCCAAGCTTGTCTTTTCTGTTATAGATCGTACCAAAGTTGATCGTTCCATGCATGCTGTGTGACTTATAGCCTTCCGGATCTGTAGCTGCATCTGTTTCCGCTGCATCTGTATCAAGAATGATCGTATCGGAAACTAATTCGTAATCCTTATTATTTGGACAGCGAAGCTCTTCAATCGTATAAGTACCGAACGGCAATGCTCCGGTCGCATTTAAGGACTGGTCAAGTGTTCCATGTCTTTCCAAGTCGTCAGAAACCTTTGTATTAAGTCCGAACCATGTACCGACACCTTTCTTATACTTTGTTACCAGTGTCTTATACTCTTCGTCCAGCTTCTTAAGTGTTTCCGTATCTTCATTATCATATGCCTCATTGTATGCTGTCAGCCAGTCATACATCTCATCTCCGGCATTTGTCTCATATGTATGATCAACATACAGTGTAGATGAATTATAGTTACCATTCTGATCTGTAAAGATGATATGGCTTTCAATCGCATTTCCATTTTCATCATATGATGTCATAAGGAAAGGAATATATGCCATCTTCTTCATATCTACAGCACTCTTCTTTTCAAAGTACAGATCCCCACGAACAACAAAGTTGTAAATGATCAATCTTGCATCTGTTACTTCTTTCCGTTCACCAACGATTTCCTCGTTTGGAATCTTTACTCCGTCTTCATCGTATGCATCAAGAATTGGTGCGTAATGGGTATGGCTGGTTACTTTCTTACCATCCTTGTCATAATACCATCCTTCATCTACGATCTTACCTTCTTCTCTGATCTCAAAGAATACGGATAAGTTCGGATTGATATTACTTAAATGCAGATATCCGTATGGTGGATATGTCTCATGGATCTCATATGTACCATATGGCAGCAGATCCGCTTTTGATGTGTAACGTCCGGTTTTCTTATCTGTTGTAAATGTAAATACGACTGCTCCCGGCGCATAGCACTCATCGTCTTCGAATGTACCGTTTTCGTTTGTATCAACCCATACATAATCCTTGCTTCGGTTAATAACTTCAAATGATGCAGACAAATCAGCACTTCCAAGAGGAACATTCATCTTTGTCTCTTCATCATATTTGTATACTTCAAAACCGCCACGGATAACAGGCTCATACAGACTCTTTTCAAGGTCTGTTGCGTCATAATTTAGGGATACAACTTCACCATCTTCACTGATCTTAATGATCTTTGCTGTTTCACCACCACGGATTGTAGAATTTAAGTATCCGGCAGATGGTGTCTTTTCAAGTACCAGATATGTACCAACAGGAAGTGAATCTGCCTTTGTTTCAGCTTCGCCCTTCTTATCTGTTACCAGTGTATAACATACGTTAGCAGTCATCTGTGTACGGATCTGATCCATCATTTCTTCTGTGATCGATGTACTTAAGAATGTATCATGTACACCATCCTTGAAAGTAAGTCCGGCTGGATCTATACCTGTGATTGCTTTAAATGTGTCTTTACCTGTTTCATATCTCTTATAAGTAGCACCTGCGTTGCTTCCTGCTGTATATACATAATGAGTAGAAATGTTGTAGATCTCATATACAGCATTTTCAAAGGACGCATCACCCTGTGCATACTTCGATTCGTAATCGTTACTTACAGTTCCATAATCGGATTCTGCACTTGCGATCACTCCATTCATCTGATGTTCTTTTCTTTCTGCATCATTCTTCTTGATCTTCAGCTTACCGCGTTTAACGGTATTTGATACCAGAAGCTTTGCATTTGAAACAGAATTAATAGTCTTATAAAGATCTTCATCACTGATCGGATTTCCATTCTTATCATACAGAGATGAAACTGGTGCAAAATATGTCTTTGTTGTTACTTTATTACCATCTTTATCGTAATACCATCCGGTATTTACGATCTTATCTTTTGTACGGATCTCAATAAATACCGACTTATTTGGATTCTTCTTACTTGCATTCTGGTATGCACTTGGAGCCTTTGTCTCACGGATCTCATATGTACCATATGAAAGAAGATTTTTCTTTGATGTATACTTTCCTGTCTCGGCATCGGTCTTAAATGTGAATACAACTGCTCCCGGTGCATAACATTCATTATCATCAAATTTGCCATTTCCATTTTTGTCAACCCATACATAATCCTTGCTTCGGTTAATGACTTCATACTCTGCGGAAAGATCCTTTGCATCACCCTGTGGAATGTTCATCATGGAATCTTCATCGTATTTGTATACTTCAAATCCTCCACGAATGATAGGCTCATATAAACCTTTCTCTGTATCGGTTGCGTCATAAGCAAGAGACACATTATCTCCTTCGCTTGTGATCTTTACCAGCTTAGCTGTTACGCCTCCGTTTTCTGTAGAGTTCAAATATCCGGTAGATGGTGTTCTTTCAAGTACCAGATATATACCATATGGCAATGCATCGTTGCTTGTTGAAGCCTCACCCTTCTTATCTGTGGTAAGTGTATAACAAAGGTTTGATGCCATCTGCTGTCTGATCTTTCCTGCTACCTCATCTGTGATCACGCTTGTAAGATCACCCTTATAAATACCATTTGTATACGTTAAGGTTGAGACATCAAGTTTCGTCAGTGATTTAAAGGTGCTTTTACCGGATGCCACTTTTGAAAATGCTGTAGCAGCATTACTTCCTGTCGTATATACATAACCATCTGAGACATTATAGATATCATATACAGCATTCTCAAAGGATGCATCACCCTGTGCATACTTGGATTCGTTGTCATTACTTACAGTTCCATAATCGGATGATGCACTTGCAATCGTACCAGTCATCTTATGGCTTTTCTTGTCTGCATCATTCTTCTTTAAAGAAAGCTTTCCTCTCTTTACAGGGTTTGACATATAGGTTCCGGCATGTACCTGCCAGTCAAATGTATGTCCCGGATAAAGCGCCGTAATAACATTCTTTAATGTATTTGCTTCTGCTTCTGTTGTTGTAAATAAATGATACTGATTATCTCCTGTTGCCCGATAAGTAATCTCTACTGAGCCATTATTTCCGCTTGCTCTTGAAGCAGTCTTTTCATAGCCTGTAGGAGCTGTTTTCTCCTTAATCAGGTAAGTACCATTTGGTAACAGAGTTGGATTGGTAGATGCATACTCAAATCCGGTTGCAGGATCGATCATGGTTGTGATCGTTGCACATAACCCATTCTGTGCAACCGATGTATCACCAGTCCCATCACCGTTTGTATCTACCATGATAGCACCGCTGTTCTTATTGTAGATCTCATAAGTCGCACCGATTAAAGTTGCATTACCCTGTGGATTTCTTGTACGGTCATCGGCATCGTACTTTGTAATCGCAAGTCCGTGTCTGGATGCCCGGTTTGAAATGATTTTAGTAGGTCCAAGTGTCTGATATGTAACACTTCTTCCAAGAATTCCAAGATACTGAATCTGAACAGCAAGTTGCTGATTTAAAAACTGAATTAAAGCTTCCTTATGCTCTTCTTTTGCCATCAGAACATATTTGCCATCTGTATCAATCGTAAAGGACTGTGCATATACACTTGCTGTATAACTTGTGTTATTACCAAGTGTTTCGTACAGTGTATAATTACCAACCGGAAGGAAAGTGGCATTTGTCCATGCATAAGGCATCGCATCTGTAATATCTCCAATCTTTACGGAAGATCCTGCATCAAGCTTTGTATTACCGATACCATCGCCATCCGTATCCAGATAGACCGGATTTGCATTATCATTTCTGACATAGAATGAAATTCCATTAAAGGATGATCCGGACTGTGGAGCAGGGTATAAAGTATCAGCATCATACTTATATGCTGCAACGCCACCTCTGGCTGCCGGATTCTTTAATGCTTTTGCCTGTCCGGTCAGATCGTAAACATGTCCATCGGTCGAGGCTGTCCAGTCAGCAGGGAAATTGATTACAGAATTTCCAAGAATGCTCTGTCCGGCAAGCTGTGCAGCTGTACTCTTTAACATACCGGATGGTGCGCTTGTTTCCTGAATCTGATAGGTTCCTGCCTGTAATGACTTACCGGAAAGCTCAAAGTAACCGGTAGAATCCGTAGTGAAAGTTCCAACAACACCGGAATGGGTTGCATCTTTCTTATGAATCTTTTCTCCACTGTCAACTGTACCATCTAAGTCCTTATCATACCATGTATAGGTATCATCGGTATCTCCGGCTCTGCCTGTATAGATTAACCTAAATGTTGTAGTATAATCGGTCATGCTACCTTCCAAAGTTGTATCCCCAGTATCAAGGTTTCTCTTCTGAACCTTGAAGCCGATCATCTTTGGTGTATCGGAAGCAGTCAGTTTCATCTGGTTACTGATATAGACTGAATTCACCTTCGTCTGTGCTGTGCCATTAACAGAATCAATCTTAAAGGAGAATACTTCTCCGTCAAATGCTGTTGCTGTCTGAAGCACTGTATTATTGGCATCAACAAGGGTATATGATCCTTTTGCTTTGTATCCGGATGGAGGCGTAACCTCTTCCAACGTATAATTACCTGCATAAAATCGAATTCTATTACCCTCTAAGTAAACAGCTCCCTGATACAAATAAGATATATCAGAAAAATTAATCTTACCAGAGTTATCAGTTATAAATGTCCATGATTGATCTTTGTCCTCATCTCCACTTGCTTTTCTGGTCAGCTTAAATTTTGCTCCTGAAAGTCTATTGCCTGTTGCTCCCTCTTTATAAAGCGTTAAGTCTAACGGATCACCTGTAAATTCATCCGTAAACGTAGCCTTTGCTGTTCCTGTTGTTTTAACTGTAATGGTTTTGGTTGCTGTATCGGTACTCCATCCCTTCGGAGTCTTTGTTTCCTTTACATAGAGCTTGATACCAGCTTCCGGAACGGACTTCACATAGTACGTTTTGTTTGCAATAAGCTTTGTTGCATCTGCTTTCTTTGTACAGGCTGCATCCGTATAGATATCTGCTTTATTTTTTGTACTGCTATCGGAATAAGCAGTAAATCTGGCACTGCTAAGCAGACCGTACTTGGAACAATATTTACTCTGAAGTGTTTTCAATGAGATGGTATTATCTTCATCCTTCACACCTTTCGTATAATGATATCTTGTTACGGAAGTCTTGTTTCCGTTTTTTACGATTTTAAAAGAACCCGGTTTATCCTCATCTTTTTTCAGACGAAGAACCGTCATGAAATCATAATACTGTTCTGCTTCCAATTCAATATTAAAATCATCCAGTGAAATTTCTTCCAAAGAAATCTCATCACTGTCTTCTTCTAATTTTCCGGTTTTTTCGTAATTTTCTGCTTCCGTTTTTGTAAGCATACGTTTATAAACTGCCGGATTTGATTGATTTGTAAGATAGTATACAACACGATTAAAATTCTTTATGTATGCTTCATGTGAAGATTCTCCACGATGATTAGCAATCCAGATTTTGTTTGCATCTTCATCGACATCGTATACAAAACATGCATGATCAAAGTCTTCATTATTTGTGATATTACCACTTGAATCAAAAGCTGTATAATGCATGTTAAACAAAAGAATATCACCCGGCTGAAGAACCAGTTTTTTTGCGCTGTTATAGACTTCTCCATTATAAATAGATTCAAAGCCAAGATCAGAAGCCATTAAATCTTTAAACAGATTTGTAGAACTATTTATATTATGGAATCCAAAATCTTTTCCATACTCTTGCTTATACGCATAATTAAATGCTTGACTAACAAGTGTTGCACAGGCTGTTCCTGCACCATAATCTATCTTTGCATCATCATTTTTGGACATACCTTTTGATGCCAGATACTCTTTCATACCCTCTAAGTACCAAGGATCTTCTGCATACGGATTACCATAAACCTGAAGGCCTTCCGATGCTTCCGTATCAATCGATACATCTTCTTCCTGTACCACACCGCCGATCATAAGATCCATTGCTGGCATCGTAAAAGTAAACTGATCATCTGATGTTTCTTTTTCATACAGTTTCTCTCCATTCGTATCACTGATATAGAAACTTTTTACCGTATACCCGACATCCGGTTTAAACTGTACTAATACAGAAGCACCCTCATCAAATGACTTGCTTGTTTCTTTTCCTGTCTGTTTCGTTGCCTTGTCATAAAACAGGATGGAACCATGGTCCAGATCTTCCAGTGTAACCGTATACATTCCATTCCCATCTAAGTCTTCTATCACCTGCTCCACAGTTGTAGCTTCAGATGCTTCTGTTGTATCTGATGTGCTATCTTCCGTTGACAGTTCCGAAGTGACCTCTAATGTCGTATTCGTATCTTCTTCTGCCGATGTTTCTTCTGTTTTTACGGCAGCAGATACAGCTTCCGGCGCAAAGCCCACAGATGAAGTAAGAAACATGGATACAGCTACCATCGTCGCTAAGACTTTCTTACACCCTGTTTTCCATTTGATAGTTTTTCTTCTCTTCATATCTTCCTATCTTCCTTTCTCTATATTTTTCTATGTAAACACCTAAAAAGGTGGTATCACGGAAAACAAAACGGAATTAAATTCCATTTTTTGTCATAAAAACTTACAACACTATAAATATGGAAGATTTTTCCATAAGAGATAAAAACGCATGAAAAAAAGTTCTACACTTTCGTATAGAACTTTTTCATTGATTCATTATTAAATTATTGTATCTAAGGTCTTGAAAGTATATAAATTACATTTCCTCTATACCTTTCTTTAAACGCCCATCGATGCCATGCCACCTGATTTTTTACGTTTCCGGAACCATTTGCATCGGTAAATTCAATACAATCATCAACAACATCTGTAACCATAACATAATGTACCCCACCAGTAAGTGTATGATATTTGATAATATCTCCAACTTTTACATGCTCCAGATCATATGTTTTTTTCCAACTTGTTTCCGGATTTTTACCAGATATCATTCTACCAACTGCATATACATATACATTACACTGATCTGCATTTTTATTACCAAGACCATCGAATACGCTTTTATTCGGATATTTTTTCATAGCAACAGAGAAATCAACAGGATACTGCTTTTTGACAGCACCAAAGCCTTTCATCTGATACCATTCCTGTCCGTCTTTTTTAAAGTATAGTAAATCTTCATCCCGATCAAACGAATCCGCTATACGTTCACCAGCAAGTTCGCCATTCGATTTAAAATAATAGCGTTTTCCATTGATTGTAGTCCACCCCTTACAAAGAGAACCGTTAGCCTTAACATAAGAATTGATATGCCACTGTGCCTTTTTCTTTACTCTCTTTCCATTCGGATCAATATAATAATATTTATTACCAATTTTTTGCCAAGAACTTCGATCCCAAACGATTCTAGTTCCATCTGTTTTAATCTGATAATATCGGTTTCCAACCTGATACCATCCTTCCTGTTTTTTTACACGCTCTCCACTTTTCTTTAGGTAATAATATTTATTACCAATCTTATACCAACCAGCATTTTTTGTTACTCTTGTTCCATCCTTTTTCAGATAGTAATATTTTCCATTGATCTTATGCCAGCCCTTATTCTTTGTTACTCGAATACCACTCTTTCTAAGGTAGTAATATTTACCATTAATCTTATACCATCCGGCATTCTTTGTAATTCTGTTACCTGTTGCATCCAGATAGTAATACTTATCATCAATCTTATACCAACCCTTATTCTTTGTTACCGGATTATTTTTCTTGTCAAGATAAGTATAAATGCCATTTTTCTTTATCCACCCGGCTTTTGTAATGCTTGCTGGTTTATTTACTTCATTTACTGTACCATCAGAGCATACCGTTCCTGCATAGATCCATGCAACAGATGACTTTTTGATATGAATGACTGGACATATAGTTATACCTTTTTCTGTACAAACTTCCGCTCCACTGTTTCCATAACCATTTACCGTATCAAATTCATTCGTAACATAACCAGATGACCGGAGCCACCATGTACCATTTCCATAATTTGTAGTTTCAGCTTTCTTGTTTTTTACATATGCTGTATTTTTAAATAGTTGTTTACTAGCCGTAAAAATACCATATTTTGTATTTTTAGCTTCATCTAACGATAATAAATATACCTTATCCTTAGTAGTGATTGTTTTTTTCTTACTTGAATACAAAGCACTATTAGTGCTTAACTTCGTTTTTACTTTGGTTTCTATAATGGAATTCTGTTCTAACTTATTGAATGCCTTTTTATAGAAGTCACTATTTAGCCAAGTCCGCATATCACAGTTTTCCCACCGAAGATCCAGTTCATATTCCTCTTTATCTTCTGCCTGCTGATTCATCACTTTGCAATCTAAAGTATTGTCTGCCATTAAAAACATATCGTCTCCAGTCACCGATAATACTCTCCACTTGATCGGATCATAGATCCTTCCAGTTTTATCCGTCTGCGGATATCTTCCAAACCAGACACAATCAAATGTGATTTCATTATTTTCATTCGTTCTTGATTCTGATACACTCTCACCAGATGCTTTTACATTACCATAACCTGTAAAACAGCTAATGCTGAGTAATAATACCAGAATTGCATAAATCATTTTTCTCTTACTTTTACTCATACTCTCCACAACCTTTCTTTGTTTGTTTTTATATTCACATGATATCATACTATCTATAATTGCTGATTTTTGCAAACCTTTTTGAATATTTTATACTGCTCCTAACATATATAATAAAAAAAGAAGTTATTCATTGAAATGAACAACTTCTTGTATGTTTCGTATAAAGTTATTTACAGTCGTTTTCCGCAATCACCGCAATAATAGTAATCAACTACTTTTTCATCATAGGCATCTTTTACTTTCACCTTCTGCTTTTCATAATGTCCCCGATCCACAAATTTTCCATGTGAGCCATGACAGTTCCATGTATCAATCATAACAGGATCATCAGATGTGCCAATATTAATTTCTGTAGTGCCGGATGCCTCATCATGTTCGGTTACTGTCCCTTTAATCTCTTTACCACAAGTATTACATACTGTAATTTCAACTCTTTCTTCCACCCAAACCTTTTCGGTCTTGTACTCGGCGTCATGATGAACGGTCTTATACTTAGCGACTCTTGCGCTCTTTGGGTGAGAACAGCTTGCTTCCGTTGTAGCCTTTGGTGCTTCAGTCTTTGCTTCTGTAGTAGCCTCAGTCGTAGCCTTTGGTGCTTCGGTTTTCGCCTCAGTTCTGGCTTCCGTTGTAGCCTCAGTTGTAGCCCTTGCTGCTTCGGTCTTTGCTTCCGTAGCTTTCTCGGTTGCCTTTTCTGTCGTTACTTCCGTTGTGACCTCTGCCTTAGATCCGGATGCGTCTGCTTCTGTTGTAGAAGCATCTTCAGATGATGTATTTGTGGTTTCGGTTGTTCCTTCAGTAGAAGCTTTGGTATCTTCTTCCGATGTTACTTCCGTAGAGATTTCAGATGTATTTGTTGCTGTAGTAGCTTCTGTCGTATCCGAACCTGTATTATTGGAACAAGCACAGAGATTAACAGCAAGCATGGCAGCTAAAACGATTGTCATAAATTTCTTTACCATAAGTATATCCCTCCTTTGAAATATTAATTGTTACACTTATAAATATGGTAACTGTCACGCAGAAAATAAATCTGCTTTGTTTTGGCTTTATCTTACCCATTCATCATCTTACCACAAGTATAACAGAGTGGCAAATTTTTCCATTTTTGCGAAAAAAAGGATAAGTGCCTTGGAAATCACACAAATGCTGTTTTTTTAGTTAAAGAAAAGCACCTGATACGGTGCTAATCTTCATAATGAAATTTACAAGAATATATTATGAGATTTTGGTTACTGTCAAAGTTATATGTAAGTCTGTGTTCATCCGTTATTCGTCTACTACATACTTTCCTGTACTTCAACGGTTCAGGCTTACCGATTCCCTCTAACAGTCCATCTCGATCGATACTCTTTATAAGTTCGTTGATCCGCTTTACAATCTTTTTATCTTCCCTCTGCCAGTCCGTGTATTGCTGCCATGCAGTCGGAGTAAATACTACATTCATTATTCGTACGCTCCTAACTCGTCTATTGTCTTTGTAATAAATCCACCAGCTTCAGCTTCAGCCATAGATTTATCAAGCATAGCAAGATATTCAGCGTTTCTCTTGGATTTCATGATCTCATTGTATTCAGATTCCGACATCATCACTATGTTTTCATTCTTTGGTCTTGAAACAATTAATGTTTCCCCTTTGAAAACTTTATCGCATAACGATTTGAAATTTTCTCTTACATCCATGCTCTTTACTGCTAACATATTTAACACCTCATTTCCGTACAAAAAAACGTATGTTTTTTCGTACTTTTATTATATGTTATTATTGTTCCCTTGTCAACTGATCTTATGCTGGAAAATTCACACAAATTTGTATGTATTACTAGAGAAAAAGGGAATACTTGATCTTGTCCGGAGCTTATGATATATTGTGTTTAGACAAAAACGATGCTAACAGTCCGTATGGACAACAAAAAAAGCTATGAGTCGCAACCTCATGGCTTTTTCTATTCCGTTTTGGCGAAGGTTTCAAAAAATAGCATTCTACAAATAATAATATTTTTGATAAAAAAGGGAATACTTGAAAATGTCAAAAGCATATGCTACAATATGCCTAGGCAAAATGAAATGAATGGCTTGCAAGAGTCAACAAAAACCCCATGAGGTGCAACTCATGGGGTTTTTTATTCCGTTTTGGCAGGGTGGCTTATTCCCTAGGCTGGTTGCCGATTACTTCTTTCCGTCCAACCATTTGCAAATATAGTAGGCTACTATACTTGCCAAGATAGAAAGAATAAATGAAATGAATAATTCTTGCAATGTCAACCCTCCCTTCTGTGCCTGTCTGGGAGTGGCAACGCAGTAAGTATATCACACATGAGACTTTTTTGCGAATAAAAAAGATGCCATGCGTTTCCATCATGACATCTTATCAATTCAATACCTATCTAAAGCATCAATACTATGTTATAACTACTTTACCTGCTTTATTACACAGTCATCTTTCTACTGATAGTCCCAGTCCAAAAAACTGCTAATGTGAAATGACTTTATCCCCTTTCTTTCTGCTTCTCGCAAAAATGGAATAACATCATCTACATATACAATATCGTTCACGTTTATACCATGCTCTTTGCAATATTGCAAAATAGTATCTGCTTTTGATTTATCCTCATACACCAGTAATCGATCTTTTATTACCGGGTAGTATTTATCAAGCCATATTTCTTTGTCCCTCATTTCCATCTCAACTTGGCAATGTCCCATTATTATATGTTTTTTTGCCTCACATGTTGCTATTATATGTTGCATATGATGTGACGGCTCTCTCAAAAGAAAAACATGATCATCAATTTCCTGTAAACTCATTCCGTTATTAGTTCCATCTGGATCTGCGACATGTCCATTGAATCGATATGGGGCTAAAGTGCCATCTATATCCCAAAATATGTATTTATTACACAAATCCGGTTTTTTTGCATTTCCATTTGTCACTGCTTATTTTCTCCCTTTCAAATTATCTGCATTTAGATACAAAAGCCCAATTTTAATTGTTTTACATATGCACCAAACCACGCCCCATATAGCCAACACATCAAAAAACTGTAATAATGGCAACTGAAACAATGATGCAATATGATTCCAACAAATTTTTCCTATGAAAGATATGATTATTCCCTGTATTGCAATAGATACAATATCTTGCAATACTGCTAATACCAATTTAATTATCAACATTCTTAACCTCTATTTTTTCTAATTTTTACATACATTTTGCATAAAGCCTTCTCATAGCCATATTGCGGACTTCACTACAAGGATCACTTACCAGTTCTGTAAGATTTTCTATGGACAATGAATATCCATTTTTTGCAACTTCGTACCGTACCCTCCACTCTGGATCGTTCATCAATATGGTCAGACCATATCTATTTCTTGCCAAAAATATCCTTAACGATATATCTGACGTTGCCGGATCACACAGCTTCTTTATGTAGCTTATCCGTCCTTCATGTTGCAATTTTTCAAAATCAGGCTTCGATAAATATAATTGAATTCTCTTTTCCAAATATATATACCGTAATGATGTAACATCACAGTATTTTTTCACCTGTTCTTTTCGCTGTTTGTAACTTTTTATCTTCTTTCCATCAATATACTGAATACAGTATTTCTTTCCCAAATCATTAATACTAATGATCAGATATTCGTTGGTATTTTCGTTCATAGATTCTCCTTTGTTTATGATATATTTTTCTCTTTTGCTTACAAAGTGTATCACAATGAAAATATGTTATGTTTTTGAGAAAAAATCATATACATGTACCTAAAATCCTTCCTGTAGTATTAATCCAAGGTAATCTATATTTCGACATATTTTGACATTTTTGTTGCTATCATAATATATCTATGCTATAATTTTATTTGTATCGTAATTGCATAGAATACGTTGTAGCAGATTTAATCCCCCCCCTTTTTTTAAATTGCTCTTATCTACAGAGCGGCTACAACGTATTTTTTTTATTGCAATTTTCTTTCTTTTATCTTTTTAACTCTCCTTTATTTATTTGTACTGACTTACTCCGAAAAATTATTAAATACCACTACCTTTCGAACCTTAAAAAGGAGTGGTTAGCATATCCGTAGCTGATTGTCAATATATATTCGGTATCATAATCTATAAATGAACATTATATATTCATACTTCTCTCTCAACCTCTATCTTATATATACCTTATAAGCTGTGAAAAAATTTTTCAGTCTAAAATTTTGAATTTTACCAAAGTGTTTATTGTTAGAGATAAAAGTAGAT